>ENA-ORNG01000018-ORNG01000018.1-human-gut-metagenome-genome-assembly--contig:-NODE-18-length-169043-cov-46.894833_pt1 | contig 169043 bp, 133 predicted proteins | sample MGYA00242113_ERZ509018 | MGnify/ENA primary metagenome ERZ509018 (study PRJEB26280, sample SAMEA2338711) | human gut metagenome | biome: human gut; feature: human-associated habitat; material... | reverse complement strand
TGGCTGGAACACCTCCTTTCTGTAGTTCAGATTATAATCGCACTTGCATTGTTTCACTTTCATGAATTCTACCCTGGTCGGGTTAACCTAGTCTCTTAGCTCAGTTGGTTAGAGCGCTACACTGATAATGTAGAGGTCCGCGGTTCAACTCCGCGAGGGACTACTTTTGGGGGATTAGCTCAGTTGGCTAGAGCGCCTGCTTTGCACGCAGGAGGTCAAGGGTTCGACTCCCTTATTCTCCACTTGGTACTTTACGTACATAGTTCTTTGACATGCTGGAAAGTTAATGGATATATAATCCACAACAATAACAATTAGAACGAGTAAACACAATAGAGATATTGGAATACGAGTAAGCTAAAAGTATAAAAAAATATAATAGAAGCAAATAAGAGCGAATGGTGGATGCCTAGGCTCTCACAGGCGATGAAGGACGTGATAAGCTGCGATAAGCTGCGGGTAGGTGCAAATAACCTTTGATCCGCAGATTTCCGAATGGGGCAACCCAATACATTGAAGATGTATTATACCTTCGGGTAAGCAAACGCAGGGAACTGAAACATCTAAGTACCTGTAGGAAAATAAAACAACAGTGATTCCCCCAGTAGTGGCGAGCGACCGGGGAACAGCCCAAACCACGATTGTTTCGGCATTTGTGGGGTAGTAGGACTGCGACGTTGTAGAAATAAACGAAATGGAACGTTTTGGAAAAAGCGATCATAGAGGGTGATAGTCCCGTACATATAAGTTTATGATACATAGCAGGATCCTGAGTAAGGCGGGACACGAGAAATCCTGTCTGAATCAGCCGGGCCCATCCGGCAAGGCTAAATACTAGTGAGAGACCGATAGTGAACCAGTACTGTGAAGGAAAGGTGAAAAGAACCCCGAACAGGGGAGTGCAATAGTCCCTGAACCCATTCGCTTACAAGCTGTCGGAGCCCTTTTTGGGGTGACGGCGTGCCTTTTGCATAATGAGCCTACGAGTTACTCGTCTCTGGCGAGGTTAAGTACGTAAACGTACGTGAGCCGAAGCGAAAGCAAGTCCTAAACAGGCGACTAGTCAGAGGCGGTAGACGCGAAACCTTAGTGATCTACCCATGAGCAGGTTGAAGGTTTGGTAACACAAACTGGAGGACCGAACCGATAAGCGTTGAAAAGCTTCCGGATGACTTGTGGGTAGGGGTGAAAGGCCAATCAAACTGGGAAATAGCTCGTACTCTCCGAAATGCATTTAGGTGCAGCCTCTGTTTTTCAGTTACTGAGGTAGAGCTACTGATTGGATGCGAGGGCTTCACCGCCTATCAAATCCGGCCAAACTCCGAATGCAGTAACTTTACAGACAGGGAGTGAGCCCGCGGGTGCTAAGGTCCGCGGACGAAAGAGGAAGAACTCAGCCCATCAGCTAAGGCCCCGAATTGTATGCTAAGTTGACAAAACGCGGTGGAACAGCACAGACAGCTAGGATGTTGGCTTGGAAGCAGCCATTCATTTAAAGAGTGCGTAACAGCTCACTAGTCGAGCGGTTCTGCATGGATAATACACGGGCATAAGCATACAGCCGAAGCTATGGACTCATCGAAAGGTGAGTGGTAGGAGAGCATTCCATTTGGCGTCGAAGCAGTATCGTGAGGTATTGTGGAGCAGATGGAAAAGCAAATGTAGGCATAAGTAACGATAATGCGGGTGAGAACCCCGCACGCCGAAAGGTCAAGGATTCCCCGGCAATGTCAATCAACCGGGGGTAAGTCGGGTCCTAAGTCGAAGCCGAAGGGCGTAGACGATGGCCAACAGGTTAATATTCCTGTACTCATATATGCTGCGATGCAGGGACGTAGTAGTGACACCGCTGCGTACAGACGAAATAGTACGTTGAAACCTTTATCTGTCGATGCTGATAGTTAAGTACGTCAGCAGAGGAAAGGGGTGATAGTACCGCAAGGCTTCGGCTGCGCGGATAATGCGGGTAATCAGACTACCAAGAAAATCTGCTAAGCTTCAGGCATATATGACCCGTACTGTAAACGGACACACGTGACCGGGTAGAGAATACTAAGGCGCTCGAGATATTCATGGCTAAGGAACTAGGCAAAATGGTCCTGTAACTTCGGGATAAAGGACGCTGGGTTTAACCCCAGCCGCAGTAAAATGGCCCAGGCGACTGTTTACCAAAAACACATGGCTATGCTAAATCGTAAGATGATGTATATGGCCTGACACCTGCCCGGTGCTGGAAGGTTAAGAGGAGGGTTTAGTAGCAATACGACGATCTGAATTGAAGCCCCAGTAAACGGCGGCCGTAACTATAACGGTCCTAAGGTAGCGAAATTCCTTGTCGGGTAAGTTCCGACCTGCACGAATGGTGTAACGATCTGGGTACTGTCTCAGCCATGTTCTCGGTGAAATTGTAGTTCCGGTGAAGATGCCGGATACCCGCAACGGGACGGAAAGACCCCGTGAACCTTTACTGCAGCTTTGCATTGATTTTGGGTAAGTGATGTGTAGGATAGGTCGGAGGCATTGAAATGGCATCGTCAGGTGTCATGGAGCCGCTGTTGAAATACGACCCTTTACTTATCTGAGGTCTAATCTCCTCAATGGAGAGACATTGCATGGTGGGTAGTTTGACTGGGGTGGTCGCCTCCAAAAGCGTAACGGAGGCTTCTCAAGGTACCCTCATGGCGTTTGGTAATCGCCAGTAGAGTGCAATGGCATAAGGGTGCTTGACTGTGAGACCTACAAGTCGATCAGGTTGGAAACAAGAGCATAGTGATCCGGTGGTTTCCGTATGGAAGGGCCATCGCTCAAAGGATAAAAGGTACTCCGGGGATAACAGGCTGATCGCTCCCAAGAGCTCATATCGACGGAGCGGTTTGGCACCTCGATGTCGGCTCGTCACATCCTGGGGCTGGAGAAGGTCCCAAGGGTTCGGCTGTTCGCCGATTAAAGTGGCACGCGAGCTGGGTTCAGAACGTCGTGAGACAGTTCGGTCCCTATCTGTTGTGGGCGCAGGATATTTGCGGAGATCTGACACTAGTACGAGAGGACCGTGTTGGACGCACCTCTGGTGCATCAGTTGTGATGTCAATTGCATTGCTGAGTAACTACGTGCGGAAAGGATAAGCGCTGAAAGCATCTAAGCGCGAAGCCAACTTCAAGATGAGATATTCTTTTAAGGGTCGTTTAAGACGAAGACGTTGATAGGTTGCAGGTGTATAGTCGGTGACGGCACAGCTGAGCAATACTAATCACCCGATAGCTTCATTATAGTGAATTATATATTTTTTAACTTTCCGGTAAGATGTCAAACAATCTAAGAAATTAACAGGTGTCTATAGCAAAGGGGATCCACCTCTTCCCATTCCGAACAGAGAAGTTAAGCCCTTTCACGCCGATGGTACTGCCTAAAGGTGGGAGAGTAGGTAGGCGCCGAATTTAGGAACCCTGACGACGAGAGTTGTCAGGGTTTTTTTATTGTGTTGGGGGGATGGAGGGTCAGGACTGCTTTTGTTTTCAGGTAAAATTTCTATTATTTTACACAGTAGGGACGTGCCCTACTGTGTAATTTTTACTTCAATATAGAGTATTCCGAAAATTGGAACATCTTATCCATGATTATTTTTGTAAGTGTTAAAGCAAACAATCCTAACCAGATTTACACAATAGGGCACGTCCCTACTGTGTAATTTTTATTTCAATATAGATGGTGTTCCAAAAATTGGTAACTCTTATCCATGATTATTTTTGTAAGTGTCAAAGTAAACAATCCTAACTGGATTTACACAATAGGGCACGTCCCTACTGTGTAATTTTGCTATTTATTCGTTTTTATGCGGCTCTTTTTTTATATTTAAAAATTCTCTATTTTCGCAGATAATTTAATAAGAAATAGATGTTATCGAGAGATTATATTTCCCGGATTATTCGTACATTTTTTGATTCCTTGGAACTTCTCTTTACAGGTGATAAAGAAAGAGAAGAGGAAATGAAGGTGCAATTAGAGAGTATGTATACCACTTATTTCGGGCAATCCCGGGATTTTTTCTTTGAAGAGAAGGTGGAAGAAATTATGGCGAGATTGTCGGAAGAGGATTATTTTGTTGAAAAATGCGGAATGCTGGGAGAAATTTTATACCGGGAATTCCATCGGAATGAAGAGGATCTTGTTAAACTCAATCTTGCCCGTAAAATTATATATTTTTATAATTATGTGAATGAACATTCAACTGATTACTCCTTGATCTATGTAAATCGAATCATGGAATTGGAGAACTTTTGTAAAGATCGTGTTTCTTCTTTGGAAAGCTAGATGTTTCTTGGAAAGAATGGATTTTAAGTTTCCGGCTTTGTCTTTTTGAAGTCAAATTAGGTGATAATACCTCCTCCGACGACATCGTTTCCTTCGTAAAAAACGGCACTTTGTCCTGGTGTAATCGAATCGATAGCTTCTTGAAAAACGACTCTCAAGCCTTCTTTTTCGGGGAATATTGCTGCTAAGCCTCCTGCATTCCGGTAGCGGATTTTGGCAGATACGGTTAATCCTTCCGGCAGATGGGAATATTTCATGAGATTAACTCCCTGTACATAAAAAGTTTTTCCTTTCAACTCCTCTTTCGTACCCAGAATGACTTTATTCTCACGAGCATCAATCGCTACTACAAACATGGGTTGACCCAAGGCTATACCTAGCCCTTTTCTTTGACCGATAGTATAATTGGGAAATCCTTTGTGCGTTCCTAATACTTTCCCGGAAGTGTCTACAAAAGGTCCTGGACCGTAATTTTCGGAAAAGTTTTCGACATGAGTAGCTAAAAAGTTTCGGTAGTCATTATCCGGAATAAAACAAATTTCCTGACTTTCTCCTTTTTGGGATAATTTTTCATATCCCTGTTCCAGGGCAATACGGCGGACTTGGGGTTTTGTCAATTCTCCTAAAGGGAAAAGGGTACGAGCCAGATTTTCCTGGCTCAGAGTCCAAAGGAAATATGTTTGATCTTTCGTTTCGTCTATTCCTTTTCTCAGAAAATAACGACCGTTTTCTTGGCCAATACGGGCATAATGTCCGGTGGCTATATAAGTGCAATTGTATTCATCGGCGGTTTCTAACAGTTTACCCCATTTAATGGTCGAGTTGCATAATACGCAAGGATTGGGAGTCCGTCCTTGAAGATATTCGTCGATAAAATTCCGGATGACCGTATTCCGGAATTGTTCCCGTATATCCAGAATGTGATGTTCAAATCCCAGTTGCTCAGCCATTCTTTTCGCTTCGAAAAGAGAATCTACACTACAGCAACCTTTCTCTTTTTCCATACAGCCCCTGGAAATATTATCGAATGTGCGGTAAGTGACACCTACCAGTTCGTAACCTTGTTCCAGCAGTAACATGGCGGCAACGGTACTGTCTATACCTCCGCTCATGGCTATTAAAACCCTTTTTTTCATTTTTCTGAAGATTGATGTTTACAATGCAGATTCATATAACGGGTTTCACTGTGATAATTGTCTTTTTCAATTTCAATATCGGGTTCCTGTATTAATTTCCTCTCTTCTAAAGAAAATTGGAGGTATTTGATTGTTTTACCCCGGGACAGCCATTGCTGTTCATAAAAAGTTTGTATACCCAGGATTTTATTTTGTCCTTCTTCTTGGTATAAATCTGCTGTACAAACAAAAGCTTTTAGCTGGTTTTGTCGGATCAATTCTGTCGTATACGTGAACAGGAAAGGACTATCCGTTTTCAAATGGATCAGGCCGTTGGGGATTAATATCTTTTTGTAAAGGTTTAAAAAACGGCTTCCGGTTAATCTTTTCCGGGCTTTTGCCATTTGGGGATCCGGAAACGTAATCCAGATTTCCGATATTTCGCAGGGAGCAAATACCGATTCCAGCATTTCTGCATAAATGCGGAGGAAAACAGCATTGGACAATCCTTTCTCCAAGGCTGTTTTAGCGCCATGCCACATCCGGGCTCCTTTGATGTCTATGCCGATAAAATTTTTTTCCGGGTAAAGCTGGCTTAAACCAACTGTATATTCTCCTTTTCCACATCCGATTTCCAATACAATGGGATGATTATTTTGAAAAATTTTTTCTTGCCAATGTCCTTTTAAAAAATAGTCCGTCTGGAATATTTCTTTGTGCTTTGGCTGAAAAACATTTTTCAGCACTTCCATTTCCGCAAATTTTATCTGTTTATTTTTAGCCATGTAAATTTTTTATTCTATTATTGTCGGGACAGAAGTTCCAGGACGAACAATCAAGCCGACGTTTTTAATACCTTTTAAGGTCGGTGTGCGCATTCCCTGTTTAACAGAAATAAAATACTTACCTGTATTTAAAGCATAGGGGTCGGGTAAAGGATATTCCAATGTTTTCAGAAGATTCCCTTTCCCTTTCCATTTTCCGTCAGCTTCTGCGACCATAATATTAACCGAATCTTTGCGAATTGTTCTGGTGGAATCCGCTACAGTAAGAAAACACCAGAGATTCGCCATTTCATAATCCGTTGTATGCCGGATACACAAAATAAAATCGTAATCCCCGTTTTGAGGGATCTCTACTTCAAATTGAATATCGGAATTTATTGCCCATTTTTCCTGGGGAATGTTTCGGTAATCTTCAAAGATAGCAGAAGAAGTACATCCTCCGAAAAAACAGGAAAGTAAAAGTAAAAATAACGATTTTATATTTTGCATAAATCATCTGGTCTTTTTGAACATTTTTATGTTTAAACTTTCCTCCATTTAAACCTACTTTCGTTCCCTATTTTGAGGTGACAAAAATATAAAAATAATAAGTTGCTTCCTAAGAATAAGGCAACAGGTAGTTGTTACCTGCGTTTTTTAGCTGCATAGTCCTGTACAGCTTGCATTACCCGTAGCAAATTTCCTCCCCATATCTTTTTTATACTTTCAAAGGAATATCCGATGCGTAATAATTCACGGGTGATATTGACCATTTGGTTGGAACCGTTACAACCTTCTATCCCTCCTCCTCCGTCAAAATCGGATCCTATACCCACATAGTCGTCTCCAATTAAATTCACAATATAATCGATATGTTGTATGACGTCTTTGAGGGTTGGACGGTGGCTCTGGGATAAAAAGCCTTCGTACAGGCATACTTGTACCACTCCTTTTACCGAAGCGATGGCTCTTAACTGGTCGTCATCCAAATTACGGGGATGATCGCAGAGAGCTCTCGCCGAAGAATGCGATGCAATGACAGGAGCGCGGCTTATGCGAATGACGTCGTAAAACGTTTTTTCAGATGCGTGAGATATATCGACCATAATACCGGTACGATTCATTTCCTGGACTACCTTTTGACCGAATTTACTCAGACCGTTATGTTCCGGTTCTCCTTTTGCAGAGTCACAAATGCCATTATTTCCATTGTGGCAGAGAGTCATATAACTTACGCCCATTTTTTGAAAGCGGGCGATATTCCAAATATTTCTTCCCAGCGCATATCCGTTTTCTATACCGATAAAAAAGGTTTTTTTGCCGTTTTTTTTCAGGTAATATAAATCCTCCGGGCAAGTCGCCAACCCTACCCATTCCTGATTGGCTTCTATCTGTTGTTTAATTTGGTTGATAATGGCGACGGCGCGTTCTGTCGCTTGCCTCAAAGATTCTTCGTCCCGTTCTCCCTGCTTTAAATAAGCCGCCATAAATATACAATCCAGTAAACCTTCCTGCATTTTCGGCAAGGAAACTTTGGTTCCGCTTTCCCTTTCGGCAATAGAAAAATTTTCTGTAAAAAACAAAGGAGTATCTACGTGAGAATCAATGGTATAAATATGTGTGTGTAGTTGTTTGCAATGTTTGTAAAGTTGGGCTTGTCCGATAAAATATTTAAACAAACCGATCATGGTCCGGTTGTTAGCCACCGCCATTCTTTCCGGATGCCATTGTACGCTTAAGATCTGAGGGCCAATATCCGATATCGGTTCTAAAGCTTCCTGAATTCCGTCGGAAGAGGAAGCCGAAACCCGGAATCCGGGAGCGATGTCTTTATTGGATTCATGATGGAAAGTATTGACTAAAATTTTTTCCTGGCCCAGGATTTCTTTGAGCTTGCTATCCGGAGCGATCTCGATATAGTGGGCACCTTGGTTCCCTTCTACAGCCTGCCGGTGTTTTAATAAAGAGGAAGTAATCTGGGAATAAATATCCTGATACAAAGTACCTCCGAAAAATACATTGATGACTTGATGTCCCCTACAAATTCCGAATACCGGTATTTGCCTGTCATAGGCCATTTTAAGTAACATGAGATCGTATTGATCGCGTAAAGCAGATAAATTTCCCAGCCCGGGTAGGGGCTCTTCCTGATAAAAGAGCGGGTTGATGTCGCCTCCGCCAGTCAGGAGAAGTCCGTCTAATGAAGAGAACATCTCTTCTAAAACCGCTAATTCAGTATGGACGGGAAGGATGACAGGAATACCTCCGCCGGCAATGATGGAATTGGTATAGTCGTTATGCACGGAGGAAATTTCTTCTTCTAAATTTGCAGATACTCCGATTAAAGGAGGGCGATTACGGCTTGAAGGAAGTGTATAGGAATCACAAAATTCACGCAAGGCTGTCAAATCAGATAAATACGTACGCTTATTCATGAGAAAATGTTTTTGTCGGATAGGATGGTCTGTCCTATTATGAGTTGATAATGTCAGTATTTTATAGGAAATCAATTTCAATATCCGATTCATTCACGGCGAAACGGATGTTGCTTCCCAGGATAATCGGATGGCTGTCCGGATGGTCGGAAGTCGGGATACCGGTATAAACCGGGTAGTCGTATATTCCGGTAATTTCCTGTATGAGCTGGGTTAATTCTATATTTGCCTGTATACCTTTATTGCATAAGATTAATCCCCTCAAATGCTGGAAGATTTTTGAGAGCTTCATATACCTTATTATTTTTTCCGTTTCCAGGGAATTATAGGTACTGTCCAGAAAGAGTACCGTCCCTTTCAAGTCGTGTTGAATTGTAGTCGATTGTAAATGGTGAATAATGCGGATATCACCGCCTGTTAATTCCGCTTCCACTATTCCCGGAGCTGCCAGGGCATTTTTTTCTATCTTATAGCTGGAGATACTTCCGAATAAAAAGCCTTTTATACGTTCTAAAGCTGCTTCAGTGAGATGCGGATAGGCGCAAAGCATGGGAGCATAAAGACTTTCCATCCCCAATTCATTTATTTGAGAATGAAAAATCGAAATTTCCTGACAGCCGATAAACCATTTGGGATTTCCTTGAAAAAGAGAATAATCTAATTTTTCTATAATTCTCAGGCAACCGTATCCACCGCTGGTACAGAAAATAGCCCGGATTTCTTCTTCATCCATCGCCCATTGCATATCCTGTAAGCGTTCGTAATCGCTCCCGGCAAAATCATCATGCCGGGAGGTTGCATATCTCCCTCTCACGGGAATAAGTCCCCAGGAACACAATATCTTTTCGGCATATTCTATACATTCTGGAGCAATAGTGCCTGCAGGAGAAATCAGGGCGACTTTATCCCCGGCTTGCAGATAGGGCGGACGTAACATAGGGCGTTTTATAAAAAGTCAAACAAAAAATAGTTTCCCGTTCGGACTTTCGGTTTATTCGTGTGCGAAAATACGATTTTTTTGTAAATTTGCGCCTTAATTGTTCAGCAAATCATTAAAAATAAAAATATGGGTCATTTCAAAAGAAATCTAATTACGACGGCTTTACCTTATGCCAATGGACCGGTACATATTGGGCACCTCGCCGGTGTATATGTGCCTGCCGATATTTACGTGAGATACCTGAGGGCAAAAGGAGAGGAGGTCGCTTTTATCGGAGGATCCGATGAACATGGGGTACCGATTACGATAAAAGCGCAAAAAGAAGGAGTAACTCCTCAGGATATCGTAGATCGTTATCACAATCTGATAAAAAAATCTTTTGAGGAATTCGGAATTTCCTTTGATATTTATTCCCGTACGAGTTCGAAGACCCATCATGAACTCTCGTCGGCTTTTTTCAAAAAATTGTATGAGGAGGGGAAATTCATCGAAAAGACATCTTTACAATTTTACGATGAAAAAGCCGGACAATTTTTGGCAGACCGTTATATTATTGGGAAATGTCCGATTTGCGGGAATGAACGGGCGTATGGAGACCAATGTGAAGCTTGTGGTACCAGTTTGAATGCCACTGATCTGATAAACCCGGTTTCTGCTATAACCGGAAATACTCCGGAGTTGAAAGAGACTAAACATTGGTATTTGCCTTTGGATCAATACGAGGATTGGTTGAAAAAATGGATATTGGAAGATCATAAAGAGTGGAAAAGCAATGTTTATGGCCAATGTAAGTCTTGGTTGGACAATGGTTTACAAGCCCGTGCGGTTACCCGGGATTTGGATTGGGGAGTACCGGTTCCCGTAGAAGGAGCAGAAGGAAAAGTATTGTATGTATGGTTTGATGCTCCTATCGGATATATTTCGGCTACTAAGGATCTGACACCGGACTGGGAAAAATACTGGAAGGATAAGGATACAAGAATGATACATTTTATTGGAAAAGACAATATCGTTTTTCACTGTATCATTTTTCCCGCTATGTTGAAAGCGGAAGGATCTTATATTTTACCGGATAATGTTCCGGCCAATGAGTTTTTAAATCTGGAAGGAGATAAGATTTCCACCTCCCGGAATTGGGCAGTATGGTTGCATGAATATTTAAGAGATTTTGAAGGGAAACAGGATGTTTTGCGTTATGTTTTGACGGCCAATGCCCCTGAAACAAAAGATAATGATTTTACCTGGAAGGATTTTCAAACCCGTAATAATAGTGAATTAGTGGCTATCTACGGAAATTTTATCAACCGGGCTTTGGTATTGACTCATAAGTATTTCGAAGGAGTGATACCGGAAAGAGGAGAGTTGACAGATTACGATAGAGAAGTCATGGCAGAAATTCCTCAAATAATAGAAAAGGTAGAGAAAAATCTGGATAATTTCCATTTCCGGGAGGCCTTAAAGGAATGTATGGGCTTGGCTCGTTTGGGAAATAAGTATTTGGCTGATACGGAGCCTTGGAAATTGATCAAAACAGATGAATCCAGGGTAAAAACGATATTGAATATCTGTATACAAATTGCAGCCGATTTATCAGCTCTTAGTGAACCGTTTATGCCTTTTAGTGCGGCGAAGCTGAGGGGCTTTCTGAATATTGCTCCTGTAGCTTGGGAAAGCATGGGAGCGGATGTCGTTCCTGCCGGACATCGCATCCGGGAAGCCGGTTTGTTATTCGATAAGATTGAAGATGAAGAGATTCAAAAGCAGATCGATAAATTGTTGGCAACAAAAAAAGCGAATGAACTGGCAAGTGTAAAAGTAACGCCTGCAAAAGAAAATATCTCCTTCGAAGATTTTCAGAAGATGGATATCCGTGTGGGAAAGATTGTAGCGGCAGAAAAAGTGGCCAAAACCAAAAAGCTGTTGAAATTGACGATTGACACCGGTATTGATACCCGTACTGTGGTCTCGGGGATAGCTGAATATTATACGCCGGAGGAAATAATAGGACGGCAGGTGAGTATTTTGGTAAATCTGGAACCCAAAAATTTGAAAGGAATTGAGTCTCAGGGGATGATCCTGATGGCTGCAAATGCCGACGGAGCTCTTTCTTTTGTCAGTCCGGACAAAGAAATCAAACCCGGTTCCGAAATCCGGTGACACCGGGTATACAAAATTTATTGAAATCAGGAAAGTTGCCCCTAAAAAATAGGAGGAGAATTCTTAGCGGTAATTTCATTGATGACGATCTCATTTTGGGTATCCCCTTTACGGGGATATTCCATTTAGAGACGTCTGAATGGAATACGTACGAAAAGAAACTTTAAATTTGATTCCGTACATTATTTTTTAAATTTTGGACATTTGTTGAATATCCTTTCGGGCATAAAGAAAATGATAATAATCTCCTTATTCACCTAAAATATTCATTGAATAAAACGTGTCTTTATCGTATAATGCTCTGCTGCTGTTCGAAGTTCGAGGGTATAGGTTCTCCCAGGAAGAAGATCGATATAGTTATCCGAGAAAGTAACTGAGGCATCCGGAGAATAAAACAACACATTACAGGCTAATTTATCGGTCGTTACTGTCAGGTATTTTTTCCCATTTTTTTCGAATAGTTGGGTGGTAATATGGGGTTGTTTAGGCAATTCCAGATTTTTCGGTTCCGTAAAATAGAAATATTGTTCATCCAGAATCGTTTTCCCTTGGCAGATTTTCAATACGGCTACCACTTGCGTTTTTTCTTTTCCTTTTAGCAAACCCTCTGTGTGGAAGCTTGCAATCTTAGAGGATATATTTCCTTCAATCAAAAATCGGTCTTTCCGACTGTAAAATTGTTGTCCGTCAAAGTCAAATAGTTCTATGGAATAAGTTCCCTTTATTTTTTGGAGCAAATCGTTTACCACCCATACTTCCAGTTCTGTCGGTTTTATTTGCCGGGGAATCAGAATAGTAGGCTTACAGGTTTCTCGTATGGCATAATGGGCAGCTTTCCATTGATGATAATAGTCTGTCGTCGACCAACTGGCAACAGGCCAGCAGTCGTTTAGTTGCCATACTAAGGATCCCATACAATAAGGCATCGCTTGCCGGTGTGCCTGTAAGGCTGTTTTCATCGCCCGGGCTTGTAATACCTGACTGGTATAAAGAAATTGTTCGAAATCTTCCGGTACGGTATAATACCATCCCATATATTCCCGTATTCTTAAATTCCCGATTCCGCTTCGTTGATGCGACGTCATTACGTCGGATTCGATGTTATAATCTTCCGGTAAAGCGTACTTTTGCACCGTAGCGAATTCCGGAAAAGACTGAAAGCCGTATTCGCTCATAAACCGTCCGACATAATTGGCATATTCTTCCAGACGGTGTTTTCCATGCCATACTCCCCAATAATGATTGTCTCCACTGTTTCCCGGTTGTATTTCAAAATCGAATTTATCCGGCCCGGCCATGGGGGAGGAAGCCCAATAGGGGCTGTTGGTGGAGTATTTGGCTACTGCATCCGGGAGGATCTGATGGAAAATAGTGGTATAAGCTTGAAACAAGGTGTCCTGTTCGGCGGGAGTAAATTGTTTTTTCCAGCCCCAGCCTCCCGGAGAACCGTGGTGCCAGGCGCCTCCTATTTCGTTATTACCGCACCATAAAGCGATACAGGGATGATTTCGTAACCGTATCAGATTGTCTTTTGCTTCCTGTCTGACATTTTCCAGAAACTCTGCATTCCCGGGATACATGGAACAAGCAAACATAAAATCTTGCCACACCATAATCCCGTTTTTGTCACAAAGCTCGTAGAAATAGTCGTCTTCGTAAATACCCCCTCCCCATATCCGAAGCATATTCATGTGGGCAGTTTGGGCATTTGCAATCACCTTTTCATAGTCGGCCCGATTTATTCGCGGTAAAAATACATCGTTGGGAATATAATTGGCCCCCTTGGCAAATACCGGTATACCGTTCAATTCAAGATAAAAAGTTTCGCCTGCCTTATCTTTTTTCCGAATGAGCCGTAACGTCCGTAGACCGGTTGTAATTTGCCGGCTATCCAGTAAGCTGTCTTTGCTTTTTACGTTTACTTGGAAGGTATACAATTCTGGTTTCCCCAAACCGTTACTCCACCATAAACGAGGCTTCCGGATGTTTATAGGAAGTCCGATATGATTTATTCCGTTCTTGAGCCTAAGGTTTTGCTGACTGATCGTTTTATTGTTATAAAGGATTTCTACACAAACTTCATGGGGATCAGAGGTATTCAACGTGATTTCGGCATTTAGCTGGGCTGCTTTTTTATTCACCTTTAACTGATGAATAAAGATATCTTCAATTTTCAGATCGTCCCAAGCTTCTAATATAACATCCCTCCAAATTCCGGATGTAACTAGTCTGGGCCCCCAGTCCCAACCATAATGATAAGGTGCTTTACGGGTGAATACACTCACTTGATTCATGCCCATACCTCCTAATACACTTTGGTCGTTCCCGGCCGGTAGTTTTAGACCATAATTTTCCATTGCCTCCAGTCCTTTCCTAACGGGAGAAAAAAATACGATACGGAGTTCGTTGTCACCCTTTTTTAAAAGAGAGGAAATATCATAACTCCAGGTTCTGAACATATTGTCTGTATGTCCTAATTTCTGGCCGTTGAGGTAAATATCTGCATAGGTATCGAGGCCTGAAAAGGTCAGTCTCTTCTGTTTTTTCTTTTCTAAAGTGTCATTCAGGTGAAAAGTCGTTTTATACTCCCAGTTTATTTTATCTATCCATTGCAAATCTTTTTCATTTACTCGGTAAAAGGGATCCGGAATTTGTCCATTATTTAATAAGTCTGTATGTATAGTGCCGGGAACGCAAGCCGGTAGCCATTCTCCTAGATTATATTGACGAAATACCCAGTTCTGGTTTAAATTTAATTTTTGAGGTGTATTGGCCTGAAGAGATAAAGAAACGCAGAAAATAAAAAAACTAAGAAATAATTTATTCATGTTAATTGGGTTTGGAACATACCAAACAAAATTAATAAAATTTTCAAATAGTCACAAAAAATTGTTTCTTACCTTTTTTATTTCAGAAGTTTTAAGCCCTTATGACTTATAAATAATAAGTAAATCGGGGATATAAGCTATAAATTATAGAAAACCGAACCGGGGATTTATTCTCTTTTTGTAACATTTATCACTATTTTATTTTTTGTAGTAAACTGATTTATTGTATATTATTATAGTTTTAATCGGACGATAAAAATAGCAAAGAAGAGAAGTTTTTGTTAAGATTGAAAAAAGCCTATGTTTTTCTTTTATAATATTTAACTTTGTGACATGAATTTTTAAAGAATGCCTGAAAAAACGATGTTTTTTGGGTGATGTGGCTAAATTAATAATTAAACGTTTTTATATGAAGAGAACCTTTGTAAAAAGTCTGGTGTGTATAGTTCCTATGTTATTGCTGACATTGGCTACTATGGCTCAGGGAGTCGTAAAAGGTAAAGTTATTGACTCGCAAACGAAAGAAGAATTGATAGGAGCAACGGTTATGGTGCAGGGGACTGGGGAAGGAGCAGCGACAAATTTAGATGGAAGCTTTGTCTTGGAAACTGCTAAGATGGGCGATCAGGTCTTGATTTTTCGCTGTGTGGGATATAAGGAATTGAGAAAAGAAGTAAAGATCACCGCTAAGCCTCTCAATTTAGGGATAATAAAGATGGAGACAGAATCCATCGGTTTGGGGGATGTGACGGTGACGGCTTCTGTCGCTGTACGGAGAAAAACTCCGGTAGCTATTTCTGTGATTGAGCCTGTTGAAATTGAGAATAAACTTTCGACACAGGAGTTTCCGGAAATCTTAAAATCTACTCCGGGAGTGTATGCGACCAAATCCGGGGGAGCTTTTGGAGATTCCCGAATTAATTTACGTGGGTTTGAGCAAGCGAATATCGCCGTTATGATTAACGGGGTACCGATGAACGATATGGAATGGGGAGGCTTATATTGGTCAAACTGGGCCGGATTGTCGGATGTTACGCGTTCTATGCAGGTGCAAAGAGGTTTAGGAGCTTCTAAAGTTTCTTCTCCTTCTGTCGGTGGTTCTATCAATATCGTAACACGCACGACGGACGCCAAGGAAGGGGGATCTATTTCCTATGCTTTGGGAAATGACGGTTACAATAAGATTATGTTTAATGTTTCAACCGGTTTGAGGAAAGGTTGGGCGATTACCTTATTGGGGGCGAAAAGTTGGGGAGACGGTTATATACAGGGGACGGAATTTGAAAGTTATTCTTATTTCGCCAATATTTCGAAGCAAATCAATTCTTCTCATCTCCTTTCTTTTACTGTTTTCGGTGCTCCTCAATGGCACAATCAGCGGAGCAATTACGATGGCTTGACCATAGAAGGATGGCAAAAGATGGAGAAATATATGGGAAAAGACAGACAATACCGGTATAATCCGACTTATGGTTTTGGTTTGCACGGGGAACGCAAGACTTCCAGTTATAATCGTTACCACAAACCCCAGATTTCATTGAACCATTTCTGGACGATTAATGAAAAATCCAGTCTCTCAACCGTATTGTATGTTTCTATCGGTCGTGGAGGCGGTTATAAAGGCTTAGGAAGTACTTCCGATTATGCGAATCAATGGTATGGTTCCAGCAACGGGACGCTGAATACTTATTTTCGTAATGCCGACGGAACTTTTGCCTACGATAAGATTTATGAGTTGAATGCATCCAGTGAAAATGGTTCGTTGATGGCGATGTCGAATTCGGTAAACGAGCATAACTGGTACGGATTGATGTCGACTTATACCACTTCTATCGGAAAATATTTTGATGTTTACGGAGGTATTGATTTCCGCTATTATAATGGTACGCACACCAATAAATTGGTAGACCTTTACGGAGGAGATTTCTTTATCGATCGTTACAGGGCTCAGGTGAGTCCGGACAATAATGCCAATGCCAATAATCCGGATTGGGTAAATCAGAAGCTGAAAGTAGGGGATGTTGTTTACCGGGATTATGATGGTTATGTGATGCAGGAAGGAATTTTCGGACAGGCTGAATTTAACCGGGAAGCTTTGAGTGTTTTTGTAGCCGGTGCGGTTTCCAATACTTCTTATTGGCAAAAGAATCATTTCTATTATGATAAAGATCACGAAAAATCTTCAACCGAAAATTTTATCGGTTGGAATGTAAAAGGAGGAGCCAATTATAACCTGACAGATAATCACAATGTATTTGCCAATATCGGTTATATTTCCCGGGCTCCCTTCTATTCCGGCGGTGTATTTTTATATGCTTTGAATAGTAATGCTACCAACCCGGATGCGGTGAATGAAAAAGTTTTTTCTTTAGAAGTAGGTTATGGTTTCCGTTCTTCCTTGTTTAGTGCAAATCTGAACCTTTACCGGACAGAATGGTTGGATAAGACGATGACCCGTACGATGGATATTACTTTACCCGATGGAACAAAAGACCGTTCTTCCATTAATATGAGTGGTGTGAATGCTTTGCACCAAGGGATAGAATTGGATTTTGTATTCCGTCCGATCAAAAATTTGGATATTAACGGTATGCTTTCTGTGGGGGATTGGAAATGGAATAGCGTTTCTACCGGTTATTTTTATAATTCCAGTGGTCAGCCCTTGAAAGACAATAAGGGAAATATTGCTTCCGGTATACAAGCCGAGGATCATGCCAAAATGGTATTGGACCTGGATGGTACCCGCGTGGGAAATTCTGCACAGACGACTTTTGCTTTGGGAGCTAAATACCAGCCTTTGAAAGGGTTGAGGGTAGGGGCTGACTATACTTACTGGATGCGTAATTATGCAAACTTCAGTGTAGGAGGATCCAACGGGAGCGATTTGATTATGGGAGGCTATAAGGCTTATGAGACTCCGTGGAGAATGCCGTCTGCAGGAGAGCTGGATATGAATGTGAATTATTCTTTCTATATCGGTAAAATCCGGGCTACTTTATTCGGAAATGTAAATAATATATTGGATAATAAATCTATTTCGGATGCTACCGACGGAGCTAATCACGATTGGAAAACGGCTTATCAGGTATTTTACAGATTTGGACGTAATTACTCTATTCGCTTGAAAATCGCTTTCTAAACTATTCTGATTAATTTTAAAGATAAGATTTCAGTATGAGAAAAAATAATATTTACTTTTATTTCGCAGCTTTGCTGTTATTAGTAGGTTGTGAAGATTTTGACGATAAGAATTTCGACGGCTTGGATGATATGACTCGCCCGGAAAATCAGATTAATAAGGAATATACCCTTACTGCAGACGATTATGCCACAATCAGTGGCTTGAAAGTCGAAGGAGTGGAGGCAGATGCTTTAAAGGCTGTGAAAACGAATTTTTATCTGACGGCTGCAACCCCGGCTCACGATGTAATCCCGGCGTTTTTGGCCAAAACATGGTATACAGCTTCTGCCGGTTCCGCTGTAAAAGTTACTTATGATTTTGGTGGAGAAACACCGGTTTATTTGAGTGATTTGGCTGCAGCACAGAATTATACGGTAAGTGCTGCGGATTACGCTACTGTTTGGGACAATGATAAGTATGCCTTTTTTACTCCGTCGAAAAGTCCGGAAAAAAATTTACCGAAGGTATTAGCTAAGGCTTTCCCGGAAGCTACGAGCGGGACTTACGTTTTGGCTTCTTATCAGTATTCAGCTACCGAACCCGGAGGTGATGGAGAAGAGGCAGGAGCTCCTTTTACAGAAGATTTTGAATCGGTGACCCCGAATGCCGATGTTAATTTACCCGGTTGGACGAATTTCACAGAAAAAGGAACCAAGAGAACCTGGCAGGGAAAAACGTTTGACAACAATGGATATATACAGTTTTCCGCCAATGGTAGTGGGGAAGCTGAAAATGTAGCTTGGTTGATTACACCGGGTATTGATGTCAGTGTTTATACGGCGCCAGTGTTTACTTTTGATCTGAAGATTGGATATTATAATGCAGAGTGTTTGCAAATACTGGTATCCGAAGATTTTTCCGGAGATCCCCTGACGGCTAACTGGAAAGATATTACAGCTAATTTTTATCTTCCGAAAGAACCCACCAGCGGTTATGCCGATAACTGGTCGGTGGCAGGAATAGCAGATATGAGCGGTTACGATGGAAAAATCTTTATTGCATTTAAATATACGGGTTCTGGTACAGGTGGAAAAACTACTACTTATCAGATTGATAATGTATTTGTTGGAGATAATGCGCCGGTAAACAAGTCCGAGTTATTGAATGAAGATTTTGAAGAGGTGACGCCAAATGCTGACGTGAATTTACCGGATTGGACGAATTTTACAGAGAAAGGAACGAAGAAAACCTGGCAAGGCAAATCTTTCGGAGATAATAAATATGTGCAGTTTTCCGCAAATGGAAGCGGTGAAGATGAGAATGTGGCCTGGTTGATTACGCCGGCGATTACTGTAGGTGCAGGTTCTAATCCTTTATTCTCTTTTGATTTGAAAGTCGGCTATTACAATGCAGAATGTTTGCAGATTTTGATTTCAAAAGATTTTAGTGGAGATGTTTTGGCTGCCAACTGGGAAGATGTAACGTCTCATTTTGTGTTGCCGCAGGAACCGGCTAGCGGTTATGCCGATAATTTCTCCTTGGCGGGCACCATGAGTTTGGGGGCTTATTCCGGAAATGTACACATCGCTTTTAAGTACACAGGTTCTGGTAATAATGGTAAAACGACTACTTACCAGCTTGATAATGTAAAAGTAATTTCCTATGCTGCTTCTGGTGCTGCCCTTAAACCGATGGCAAATGTGATCACTGAAAACCGCTTGGCCATGTATACTTTCAATGGAACCGACTGGGGAGAGAAAGACAGTGTTGCCGTGGTAAATCCTGCTGATTATAAAGCGATGGGTGAACCCGGAAGTCGCAACAATTTCAGTTCTACAATCAAAGCCGAGAATTATCTGCCGCAATTCCTGGGAGTAAAATTCCCGTATGCACAAGAGGGAGAGGTAAAAGCGGTCGTTTACAACTATTATACGGGTAGTGATACGGAACTGAAAGCAGACGAATATATCTTTACAAGCGGGGCATGGAAGTACAACAATATTCCGGTAGAGACGATTACTGAACAGTATACCTATATTGGCAAGTGGTTATACAATCCCAATGTTACCCTTGTATTAACTCCGGGTAAAGGTATGGGAACCGGACATTTCCAGGCTTTAACGGATTGGGTATGGGAAAATATCGATGTACCTGCCGGGGTAACGACCAAAGGATTGGGTTATGTGACTACATACGGAAATAACGATTATTATTTCGGAGGTTCTGAATACCAGAATAATTTTGACTTCCGTCCATCTGCTTGGAAACAACAGAATGGAGACGCTTATAATGCATTGAATGATAAAGAACTGACTGATTTGATGTGGGAGAGATTGCCGCAAGGTATTCAGATTATGTTGGAATCTATGTATCCGACAGCAGTTCCCGTAGAAGGATTGACCGTGCTTTATACTGTAAGCTTCGGCGTTTACGATGGAAGTGCTACTCCTATTTATACCATACAATATGAGTTGACCGGAACCGGAGAATTCACTTATATAGAAGATTCTTTGAAAAAAGAAGGAGAAGAGTAATACCCGGTTTTGCCAGATAAGAGAGGTCTGTCGGAAGGTTATTTCCGACAGACCTTTTTTAATAGTGCCGGAATAAGAATATGAAGCTGTCGTTAGAAAGGTTGAAATAAAGGTTTTTCGAGGACATCCTGCCCTTTTTAATTTGCAGAATCTCACCATTTATTATAACTTGCAGCCGCTAAATAGATCAATTTTAACTTAAAGCAGTGGAAAATGAAAAGAATCAGTTTGCTTTTTCTCATCGTAATATGTGGTGTGGCGTTCTATGCTTGCGAAAATACGGAAGTGCAGCAATTAAACATAGTGCCCCGGCCGGTAGAGGTGCAGGTTACAAAGGGTCATTTCTTATTAACGCCCCAAACGGTGATTCAGGTGGAGAAAGGAGAGGAGAATATCGTCCCGGCTTGCCGCTTTTTTGCTGATTATGTCGGAAGATCATTTGGAAGTCCTTTGAAAATAGAAGAGGGAGGAACGGCGAGAAACGCTATTCATGTGGCTATCGATACGACCTTAGGACAGGAAGCTTATCAGCTGACGGTGAATAAAAAGAAAATTGATATTTTGGCTGGAAGTGGGGTTGCTGTGTTTTATGCCTTTCAGACTTTACGTCAGATGACGCCTGTGGCTATGGAAAGAGGAGAAAAGATGACTGTAGCGGAGATACAGAATGCAGTTATAAAGGACGAGCCTCGTTTTGCTTACCGGGGAGCGATGCTGGATGTTGGACGGCATCTGTTTACGGTGGAGGATATAAAGACTTTTATCGATATGCTGGCTTTACACAAACTAAATCGGTTTCATTGGCATTTGACGGATGATCAGGGGTGGCGAATCGAGATAAAGAAATATCCGGAATTGACAAAAGTCGGGAGCATGCGCAAGGAAACGGTGATCGGACGGAATAGCGGAAAGTATGATGGACAGCCTTATGGGGGATACTATTCCCAGGAAGAGGTAAAAGAAATTGTTAAATATGCTGCCGATCGTTATATTACCGTAATTCCTGAAATCGAGCTTCCAGGACATGCTGGGGCGGCTTTGGCCTCTTATCCTTGGCTGGGATGTACAGGAGGACCTTATGAGGTGGTAAAGGAGTGGGGTGTTTTTGAAGATGTGTATTGCGCCGGAAGTGAAAAGACATTTCAGTTTTTTGAGGATGTTTTTGATGAAGTAATCTCCCTTTTCCCTTCTGAATTTATACATATGGGAGGGGATGAATGTCCCAAAGAAGCCTGGAAAAAATGCCCGAAGTGTCAGCGACGGATTAAAAAAGAAAACTTGAAGAATGAATACGAATTGCAAAGTTATTTTGTACATCGTATGGAAAAATATTTGAATTCAAAAGGGCGGAAAATAATCGGTTGGGATGAAATCCTGGAAGGAGGGATTTCTAAAACGGCTACGATTATGTCCTGGAGAGGAACCCGGGGAGGAATTGAAGCAGCTAAACAGGGAAATCAGGTGATTATGGCACCTAATACGTATGTTTATCTGGATTATTATCAGGCATTAGACCGGGAGAAAGAACCATTTGCTATCGGCGGGTATTTACCTATTGAAAAAGTATACAGCTTAGAGCCCACTTTGGGATTAAATCCGGAAGAGAGTAAAATGGTGATTGGGGTTCAGGCGAATACCTGGACGGAATATATAAAAGATTTTAAGCATGTACAATATATGGTTTTGCCGCGTTTGGCAGCTTTATCGGAAGTGGCATGGACTCCCGCCTCTGAAAAAGATTATGCCAGTTTCATCAATCGGATCGTGGCTTTGTCGGGACGATATGATGCTTTAGGATATAATTATGCCAAACACATTTTGTCGGTAATCGGAACAACAAAGCTGAATCGGGAGAAAAAGGAATTGGAATTGACATTAGCTCCTACAGGAGGAAAATATGAAATTCACTATACTTTGGATGGAAATAAGCCGACCCTGGAGTCGCCTCTTTACAAAGATAAGTTGAAAATACGGGAAAACTGTTCTGTAAAAGCTTTGCTGTTCCGGGAAGGAGAGCCTTTGGGAAAAGAATATCAAAAAGATTTTACATTCAGCAAATCGGCTTTTAAAAAAGTAACTTTGTCGAGCCAGTTGGCATTGACCTATTCTGCTCAGGGAGGAATGAGTTTAACGGACGGAGTAAGGGGAAGTGAAGATTTCCAGGATGGCAATTGGCTGGGAACTTCTATCGACGATATTGTTTTGGTGATAGACATGGAACAACCGACGACATATACAAAAGTAAGTGTCAGTTGTTTAAATCGTCCCTCCGATCGGATATGTTTGCCAGAATCCATAAAAGTTTATCAATCCAACGGAGATCAGTATTATTTTAAAGTCGCAGAATTGAAAAATATTGATTCCTTAAAAGATATGCAAACCAAGGGGATAAAAAAACTGGATATAGAAGTGGAAAAGGGAGAGGGGCGTTTTATAAAAGTTGTCGTGGAACGTAAAAAACATTTACCGGAAGGGCATCCGGCTTCCGGAGCTGCTCCTTATTTATTTGTAGATGAAGTTGAGGTGAATTAGAAAAGGAAACCAGTAAGGTGTGTGATCATTAAATTTGTATCTATGAAATTGAATTTTTGGAAACTTTTGCCCGGGCTGATTTTGTTGGTCAGTTTGGCTTTATCTTGTGATTCAAAACCAGAAAAGGTCGCTTTGACAATTTACTGTACTTCGGATGTTCACGGTACAATTTTTGACTATGATTTAAAGCGAAATCGAGAGAGCCGTAGTAGTTTGGCGAATGTTTCTTATTATATAAAAGCGGCAAGGGCAAAAGACAGTACAGCTGTGCTGTTGTTGGATAACGGGGATTTTTTACAGGGACAGCCGACAAATTATTATTATAATTTTGTCGATACTTCCGGCATTAATCTGACGGCTCAGGTGATGAATTACCTGAAATACGATGCGGCTTCTGTCGGAAATCACGATATAGAAGCCGGACATCCTGTGTATGACAAAGTGGTGAAAGAGTTGAATTTTCCCTGGCTTTCAGCCAATACAGTCCGGGAATCGACAGGAGAACCTTATTTTAAGCCGTATACAGTACTCTACCGCAAAGGAATCAAAATCGCCATAGTGGGGATGACTACTCCAGGGATTTATAAATGGTTGCCTAAAAAATTGTGGGAAGGTATGGAATTTAAAGATATGATAGAAACAGCCCAATATTGGGTTTCTAAAATACAAAAAGAAGAGCAACCGGATTTATTAATCGGACTTTTTCATGCAGGTTTCGATTATAATTATGCCGGAGAAAATGCATATACTCCCCGAAATGAAAATGCCGGAGTTTTAGTTGCTCAGCAGGTAGAGGGATTCGATCTCGTCATTTTGGGACACGATCATCAGGAGAAGCAGATGGAGGTAATCGATAAAGGAGGGCATAAAGTAGTTATTCTGGATCCGAAATCCCATTCCACTTATCTTGGGAAAATTGAGGTGGAATTGAGTCGAAAAGGGAAACAGTATGCTAAAAAGATTACGACAGAATTGATCCCTTTGGCTGAAGTACCTAAGGATTCGGCTTATCTGGCTTATTTTGCTCCAGAAAGGAATAAAGTGAAAAATTATATTGGAGGAGAGATCGGAGAATTTCGAGAAACTTTATCCGGACGGGATGGGATTTTTGGACCTTCGGCTTTTACTGATTTTATTCATAATGCACAGCTGACGGCCACGGGAGCAGATGTTTCTTTTAGCACCGTTTTACAAATGGATGCTTTGATTGAGAAAGGAACCGTGACTATACGGGATATGTTTAACCTGTATAGTTATGAGAATGGTCTTTATATAATGGCCTTTACCGGTAAGGAAATCGGTCAATATCTGGAATATGCTTACGGTTTGCAATACAATACCATGACTTCAGACCGGGATCATTTATTGCGTTTTAAGACGGATTCTGCCGGAAAGCTGATAAAAAATAATAGAGGAAAATACGTGTTGGCTACAGATTTTTTCAATTATTCTTGTGCAGCAGGTATAAAATACACTGTAGATGTGACAAAGCCTAAAGGAAAGCGGGTAGAAATACATTCGATGTCCGACGGCTCGCTTTTTGATGAAAACCGCACCTATCAGGTTGCGATTAATTCTTATCGGGGAAATGGAGGTGGAGGACACCTTTCAATGGGATTGGGTTGGAGTAAAGCAGAGATGGAAGCTCGGGTCATAAAAATAATGCCTAAAGATGTACGTTATTATTTAATGGAATATATTCTGGAGAAAAAAGTATTGAATCCTCAATGCCGGAACGATTGGAAAGTGATCCCTGCACAATGGTTTAAAAAAGGGAAAGAACGGGATTATCAGTTGATCTATGAGTGAAGAAGGAGTAAAAGAAACCTTCCTCCCAGAACTTTTGGTACGAAATAGCGGCTTTGTAAGCCTGAGGAGCAAAAGTCTTCAGATTTTCGGTAGGCTGACTTCTGGTTCTGAAAACAGAGGTAAATCAAGGTGTTTTGATCCGCCGGTCTGTAGCGTACAGCCTCGGTTTTAAGAAAATGTTAAACTTCAAAAAGTCAAAATTTTAATTTGGGTTTACCTTCTTTATATCTTCAGAAAAGTGGAACAGAATTTTCGGATTTTAATATTTATCTTTTAACTTTAACCGTTTTTTAGAAAGAAAACGTTTTAAATAATAGAAGGAATTCGGAATCTGTATGAAGTACAGATCGTTATTGAGATTTTATCGGCTATTTAAATTGTTCTATATGTGTGGTGTTTTAAAAAAAATAATGTGTTTATTGCCTGTATTTTTATTGTTTACAGGGGATTTATTTGCTCAGTCTGGAAGTGGAATTCAAAGTGCTATCAATATTGAAAGTCATATTTCGTTTATGTCTGTCTTGAGAGGTTTGTTGGGAATTGCCACGTTGATCGGAATTGCGTGGTTGTTTAGTAGCAACCGGAAGGCGATTTCCTGGAAAGTAGTGGGAATAGGTTTGGTGATACAGCTTTTATTGGCTATTGGCGTGCTTTATGTACCTTTTGTACAGGCTTTTTTTGAATTTTTTGGAAAAATATTTGTTACGATTCTGGATTTTACCAAAGAAGGAAGTGTTTTTCTTTTGGGGGATTTAATGGATACCACCAAAACGGGTTATATTTTTGCTTTTCAGGTTTTACCGACTATTATATTTTTCTCTGCCTTGACTTCTTTGTTATTTTATTTAGGCATTATTCAAAAAATAGTGTATGCATTAGCTTGGGGAATGACGAAACTGATGAATATTTCCGGAATGGAATCTCTATCGGTGGCCGGAAATATATTTCTAGGTCAGACAGAAGCACCTTTAATGATTAAAGAATATTTGGATGATATGAGTCCTTCGGAGATATTTTTAGTGATGACAGGGGGTATGGCAACTATTGCCGGAGGAGTTTTGGCGGCTTATATCAGTTTTTTGGGGGGGGATGATCCTGTACAAAGGTTGGTCTTTGCCAAGCATTTACTGGCTGCATCCGTGATGGCTGCCCCCGGAGCTGTTGTGTTTGCCAAATTGCTGGTTCCCCAGACTCAGAAAGTGAATAATAATATACAGATCTCTAAGAACAAAGTGGGTAAAAATATATTGGATGCGATTTCTAACGGGGCTGCTGAGGGTGTAAAATTGGCTGTCAATGTAGCGGGTATGTTATTGGTGTTTGTTGCTTTTATTGCTTTTGCCAATTATTTATTTACCAAATTTGGTAGTTTGGTCGGTCTGAATGAATGGGTGGCTCAGGTGACGGATGGGCGTAGTACTGCTTTTAACTTACAATTTATATTGGGATATGCTATTTCTCCTTTGATGTGGCTGATTGGAATTTCTGCTGACGATATGGTATATGCCGGAAGTCTTCTGGGGCAAAAGGTGATTATGACGGAATTTATCGGGTATGTGGATTTGGCCAATTTAAAAGCTGCTGGAGCCTTTGCACAGGCAAAATCTATTATTATGTGTACTTATTTCCTTTGTGGATTTGCAAATTTTGCTTCTATCGGAATTCAAATCGGAGGAATCGGGGGATTAACTCCTAAAAATAAGCCGTTACTGGCAAAATTTGGAATGAGGGCTCTGCTGGCCGGGACCTTGGCATCCTTGCTTTCTGCTACGGTTGTCGGGATGATTATCGGATGAAAAGTTTAAATGCTCGAACGTTTCATGAAGGAGGCAGGAAGATAGGTAGAACGGGATAGCAAGGAAATATTAATTCGTTGGTATTAAGGTACGAAGAGAAGAAGATAATTTTTCCCATGTTTCATTGGTCAACGTGAGCTGTCCGAATAAATCGGCTAGTAATTCCGGTGTGTAGCGATCATAATCCTCTTTTCTGGGGGTTACGAGTAATCCTGCAAAGTCGACGCAGCCAGGACTGAATAATATTTTGTCATTTCCTTCTTCGTAAAATTGCCAGGGGCGTAAACCCCGACGGGGGAAGATAATTACATTCCAATAGGAGGAGGTATACCAGCAAAGGAGATTGATCATCGGTTCGGGTTGGGAAGGGATATTTTGGCTCAGCAAAGACAGAATTTGCAGAAATAAATTTTCCAGTAAATCGGGTTGATCGGAGGTAAGGACAATGATTTTACGCATATAATTTTCAATCGTACCGATTTGATAAGAATGGGTTTGCCGGAGTACTGTGCAGTTCTCGATTTCCTTTTCCACAGGCATCACTCCTCGCGTTGCCATTTGAAAATGAAAATGATCAGGGGCAGAAGCTCCGCATTTTGGGCCGTTGTAAAAAAAAGTATAGGCGGGGAAATCTTTTGCCAGCATTAACATATCCCCGAAACGCCCGTCTATTAATTGTGGTGTATGGTGGCGGTCCGGAATTGTGAAATGTCTGTCGAATATTGGATAAGGATTAATGAAAATATTGTATTTATTCCTGTAGGGAATGCCTTTTTGTCCTGGTAAAAGGTTTGCGGCACAAAGGAAACACTTGCGTTCCTTCAGTGTCTTTTCATCTACTTTGGCGGCAGTAGAACGGATCCGTTCCGGGTTATATTGAAGCTGAAAAAGAAAATTATCCCCTCTAAGCGTTCTGTACAGGGCTTTTTGAAGGTTCAAAAAATTCGTTTGTGCTATTTTAAAATCCTTTAATTGAGAGGTAAAGAATTGTTCCGGGTCAATGAGGGGGGATGTCATTCTGTATTCGATTTAATCGTTTATTGTTATTCTTTGGTTTATCCGTACCACTCCTTTCACAGAATAAATGAAAAAAAGAGTAAGAAAGTCCGAGGATAAAATGGGGTAAAGCTGTTTGTATAGAATACAAAAGTTAGGCATTTACTATTGTTTAAGTTATATTTCCTTCAAATATATAAAAATCAAATTAAAATTGAATATCTTTGTCCCAATTCATATAAAAGGTGATAAATGTGATTAGGCATTGGGTTCTAAGAAGTGTGTTTTTTCTTTTCTTATTTCTGCAAAGTACCGCCGGGGTTTTTGCGGAAGAGCACGAACGCCCTATTTTGATAATCAGTTCTTATAATCCTGAAACCTTTCAAACTTCTCAGAATATTTCTGAGTTTTTAGAAGAGTATAAACTTCTGGGAGGGACCCATCCGGTCGTCATTGAAAATATGAACTGTAAAAGTTTTTCAGAAGCGCCGCTCTGGAAATCTTATATGAAAAATATTTTCGATAAATACAGGGGGGAACGGCGTCCGGCTTTGGTTATCTTATTGGGACAGGAAGCTTGGGCCTCTTATATTTCCCAGGAGCAGGTTATGTACGAAATTCCTCTTCTCTGTGGAATGGTGAGCCGAAATGCCATTATCTTACCGGATGATACGATTGATTTAAAGAATTGGGAGCCGGAGAGTCTGGACGTGTTACAAGAACAGAAAATTAAGGTAGCCGGTTTTTTATATGATTATGATATAGAGAAAAATGTACAATTGATTCGGGATTTTTATCCGAACGTACAGCATATCGCTTTTGTGTCGGACAATAGTTATGGCGGGGTGACATTGCAAGCCTATGTAAAAAAAGAAATGCAAAAATTTCCGGATATCGATCTCATACTTTTGGATGGAAGAAAACATACGATTTATACAATTGTAGATAAAATTGCAAAGCTGCCGGAAAATACCGTGATATTAATGGGAACTTGGAGGGTTGATAAAAATGAAGGCTATTTTATGCGGAATGCTACTTATTCCATGATGTCTGCAAATCCGAAGTTGCCGGCATTTTCTATGACTTCTATCGGGTTGGGACATTGGGCTTTGGGAGGATATATTCCTTCCTACCGGACGATTGGAAAAGATTTGGCTCGTCAGGCAAACGCTGTTCTGGAAAAGAAAAATGGAGAAATCAGGAAGATTATACAGTTTATTCCCAATCGGTATGAGTTTGATGCTCATAAATTAAAAGAAGCGGGATTAAGTGAGAAAATTTTACCTCAAGGGGCTAAGCTCCTGAATAAAGATATCAGTTTCTGGGAAAAATATCGTTTCCAACTGACGCTTATAGCTTTGGCTTTTCTTTTCTTATTGGTCGGGTTCTTTATTACGTTGTATTTTTATCTGAGGACGAAAAAATTGAAAGATGAATTAGAAGAATCGGAAATTGAGTTGGTGGCTGCGAAGGAAAAAGCGGAGGAGTCTGATCGTCTGAAGTCTGCTTTCCTGGCTAACATGAGTCATGAGATACGGACCCCCTTGAATGCAATTGTTGGATTCTCTAATGTTTTGGTTTCGGATGATTTTTCGGAAGATGAAAGGCAAAGGTTTGTCAATATTATTCAAACCAATTCAGACCTGTTATTGCGTTTGATTAATGATATTTTGGATATTTCCCGTTTAGAGACAGGGCGGTTGAAATTTACTTACGAGAAACATGATTTAATTCATTTGTGCAGGGGAATTCTTTCTACCACAGCTTGTTCCCGTAAGGAGGGTGTCGTATATGTATTTAATCCTGCCGTGGAAACTTTCGAAATAGAGACAGATGGACAGCGTTTACAACAAATTCTTATCAATTTATTGTCCAATGCAAATAAGTTTACCGAAAATGGCGAAATTCGACTGGATCTGAAAATCGATGAACCCGGCAATAAAGTATTTTTTTCTGTTACAGATACAGGTTGTGGAATTCCATTGGAGAAACAGCAGGTGATTTTCGACCGCTTTGCCAAATTGAATGAATATGCGCAGGGAACGGGACTGGGTTTGGCTATTTGCCGGATTACGGTTAATATGTTGGGAGGAGAGATTTGGGTAGATAAGGATTATACAGGCGGAGCTCGTTTTGTATTTACTCATCCCATACATCGTCCCTAGTATTTTCCGGGAAAGCGGAACAATTTTCTGCTTTTAATAAATCCAGGCAACGCCTGATTGTATCGTAATCGAAGCCACGGCTCAGACCGAACCTAACCAGGCGAGGGGTATTTTGAATGTCTTTTTTTTCTTTGAGTTTCAGCTGTTTTTGCCGGAATAATTGCAGGCAGGTTTGTTCGTAAGCCTCTTTGTCCAGTTCGCTTAAAGCTTGGGAAATAAAATCCGGCGCAATTTCTTTTTGTTTGAGCATGAGGGAAATTTTCTGTCTTCCCCATTTATTGAAACGGAATTTATCCCGCGCGTAAAATTGAGCATAGCGCTGTTCGTTTATAAAATTATTCTTTTGCAGAAATTCAAGAATCGTATCGATATCCTTTTCCGCGATTTCCCATTTTTCCAATTTTTGCCGGATTTCCTGCCGGCAATATTCTTTTTTACTGCATAAAGCTGTCACCGTCTTGAGTGCTTTTGGGGTATCCATTATGTATTAATTTTTTAGGTATTTTTCGTTTCTGTATTTAACCCTTGAACAGTTTCACTTTTTACATTTTACGAAGCGGTCTTTCCCAAATATATCCTGTTTCAGTTCGATATGCTGATAGTTAAGTTGCCGGAGCATTTCTTGTATTTCTTTTCCGAAAGCTTCGTTAATTTCAAAGAAGAGAGAACCTTCGGGAAGGAGTATTGCTTGGGCCAGTTTTGCAATCTGATGGTAAAAAAGCAAGGGAGACTCATCCGGTACGAAAAGAGCCTGAGGAGGTTCAAAATCCAGTACCTGTTTTTGCATTTTTTTCTTTTCGCATTGACGGACATAAGGAGGATTACTGACGATTAAATCGTATTTTTCTTCTTTTTCGGCTTTGTAATTTAAAATATCTTTCTGTTGAAATAAGACGGGGGCTGCATTCGAGATAGCATTATGACGGGCAATTTGTAAAGCTTCTTCGGATACATCCACCGCTTGTACACGGGCTGAAGGAAAGGCGCGGGCTAATGTAATGGCAATGCAACCGCTTCCTGTACCGATATCCAAAACCTGTCGGGGAGAAATAACAGATTCTTTTATCCAATAGATTAATTCCTCTGTTTCAGGACGTGGAATAAGCACTGCCGGACTGAGTTTAAATCTTAGACCGGCAAATTCTGTCTCTCCGATAATATACTGAATCGGTTCATTTTTTTTCAGGCGGACCGTGATATTATAAAATTTATTTACAAAGCTTTCCGGTAAACTTTCGTATTTCTTGAGATGGATATTTATATTTGTATATTTTAAAACATCCATAAAAATGAGCCGGCAAATACTGCGGATTTCGTTCTCGCTATATGTATCTTTCAGCTCTGATAATGCGTATTGTGTTAGAGAAAACAGGGTATTGTTCATAAAGCAAAAATACGAAAATGTGCTGATATAACCATATCCGTTTGGGAAGAGGATGAAATAATTTGGTATATTATTTGTTTAGAAAATTTAATTTTAAATTCTCTGATACGACAAGAATTTTAGATATGGATGATCCAGGATTATGAATTGGTCTGTTATTATCGTTTATGCCGGAGTGATATTGTATTTTCTTACAATCCTGACGATTGTATTCAATATCGTGATGGAAAACCGTAATCCGGTACGTACTTTGGCATGGGTTGTAGTCGTTTTGATGGTGCCTTTTCTCGGGATGATTTTCTATATTTATTTTGGGGTGAACTACCGCAAGAGTAAGATGTTTTCCATGAAAGGATTGGGGGATATGAAGTGGTTGCAGTATATGAGCGAGGATCAGAAACAACGTTTGAAGAAAGCGGAACTTCTGAAAAAAGAAGATATGAAGGAGGTGCGCAAGCTCATGACATTGTTGTTGAACAATAGCAAAGCTTTGTTGACCCGTTACAATAAAGTGGATGTTTTGAATAATGGAAAGGAGACTTTCCCGGCCATTTTTACCGCTTTGTCGAAAGCCCGCCGGTATATTCATCTGGAGTATTACATTATAGAGAAAGGAGAATTGGCTACTCGCTTGAAAGAGTTACTCATAGCTAAAGCAAAGGCCGGAGTAGAAGTCCGTTGTATTTATGACGATGTGGGCTGTTGGAGTTTGCCGAAGAGCTATATTCGGGAGATGCGGGCGGCAGGTATACAGATTTATCCTTTCCTGCCGGTACGTTTTCACCGGATAGCCGATAAAGCCAATTACCGGAATCACCGTAAAATTGTAGTGATTGACGGGGAGACAGCATTTGTAGGCGGGTTGAATTTTGCTGACCGCTATCTGACAGGAGTTCCGGGGATCGGTGTTTGGCGGGATACTCATATGCGCGTAAGAGGGGAGGCTGTCACTTCTTTACAAATCGTGTTTTTAATAGACTGGTATTTTGTGCGGCAGGAACTGTTACTGAATAAGGAAGAGTATATGCCTTATAAACGGGAGGACGGAAATGTAGTGGTACAAACGGTCGCTTCGGGGCCCGATAGCGATTGGGCTTCCATACAACAGGCTTATTTTACGCTTATTAATATGGCCAGGCATTACGTGTTTATTTCTACCCCCTATTTTATGCCGGGGGAAACCACTTTAAGTTGCTTAAAAGCAGCGGCCATGGGAGGAGTAGACGTGCGTATACTTTTGCCGCATAAATCGGATTCTTACCTGACAAATTGGTGTTCGCGTTCGTATGTGGAAGAACTCTTAGAGGCTGGGGTGAAAGTCTATTGGTACCAAAAAGGAATTAACCACAGCAAGGTAATTGTCGTGGATGGAATTGTCGGCAGTGTAGGGACAGCGAATGTAGATATGCGGAGTTTTGAGGAGAATTTTGAGGTAAATTTGATTGTTTATGACCGGAATGTGGCTAAAAATCTGGCTACTTATTTTATGGAAGATTTAAAGGATAGCGAAGAAGAAAGCATGCATCGTTGGAAGTTCCGGACCAGATGGCAGAAAGTTCAGGAATCGGTTGCCCGTTTGTTTGCCCCTTTGTTGTGATAGAAAACGGCAACCCGTAGCCCCCTGTTGAACTTTTTTACAGGAAAACAGTGAATGTGGTAAAATAAATAAAAGATGGAAATTAGTATTGACAGCCGTTCTGTAATTGCTCCCGAAGCGACTATGTTTTTTGCGTTAAAAGGGAAAAACCATGATGGGCATGATTATGTACAGGGATTATACGAACGGGGAGTGCGGGATTTTGTGATTAGTGAAAAGAGAAAAGAATTTGCCGGACTGAAAGAAGCCCGGTTTTACGAAGTTGAAAATGTGCTGGAAGCTTTGCAGGAATATGCCGGGAAATACAGGCGGGAGAGAAAAGCTGAAGTAATCGGCATAGCCGGTAGCAATGGAAAAACGATTGTAAAAGAATGGTTGTATCAATTGCTGTCGGGAAATTTTTCCGTTTATCGGAGTCCCCGGAGCTATAATTCCCAGGTAGGAGTTCCTCTATCGTTGTGTGGAATAGGGGAATCGACTCAGATTGCCTTAATCGAAGCGGGAATTTCTTTTCCGGGAGAAATGGAAAAGTTGGAACAGATGATCCGGCCGGATATTGGTATTTTCACCCATTTAGGCGATGCTCACGGGGAAAATTTTACCTCTTTGGCTGAAAAATTAGCTGAAAAAGCAATTTTGTTCCGGCATTGCCGGATGGTGATCGGACAGCAGGGAGAAGCATTGGAAACCATTCGAAGTTTCAATGGACAAGCCCGGATAATGAGTTGGGGGGAGGAGGAAGAGGCTGAGGTCAGATGTAAGACTCTTCAAAAGAATGAGAAGGAACGTAAAGTAGTTATTAGCTATCAGGGGAAGAGCTTTGAGCTTGTCATTCCTTTTCCGGATGAGGCTGCTTACGAAAATTGTATGAATGCTGTTTGTGTCCTGCTATGGAAAGAAATACCTTTTGAACACATTGCCGAACGGGTAGCTTCTTTACAACCGATAGCGATGCGTATGGAGATAAAAGAGGGCATTAACGATTGTGTGCTGATAAACGATTATTATAACTCTGATGCAGCTTCTTTTCATTTGGCTTTAAATACATTAATGATGCAGGATGAAGCAAAAGAGAGGGCTGTTATTCTTTCGGATTTTATCGATACAGGTTCTGAGGAAAAAGTGCTTTATCAGGAAATCGCAGAGAGTTTAAAGCGGGCGGAAGTTTCTTTATTTATTGGTATCGGAAGTCAGCTTTCCCGGTACAGTTCTTATTTTCCTATGCCTGCCCGTTTTTATGCGGATACCGACAGTTTTTTAAAACAGGAGAATCGGGAAAATTTCCGGGAACAAGTCATTTTGATTAAAGGGGCCCGGCAATTCCGTTTTGAGTTTATAGCCGGATTTCTTCAAAAGCAAAGTCATAATACCGTTTTAGAAGTAGATATGGATGCGATGATTGCGAATCTGAATTACTTTCGTGCTTTGATTCCGGAACATACTCAATTAGCCGTAATGGTAAAAGCTTTTTCCTATGGTTCCGGTTCCGGCGAAGTGGCTAGTTTATTACAGTATCAGGGAGTTGATTATTTAATGGTGGCTTTTGCAGATGAAGGTGTAGCGCTCCGGGCGGAGGGAATCAGTATACCCATTGCTGTTATGAATCCACAGCCGGAAGCTTTTGACAATATGATTGAGTTTTGCTTGGAACCGGAGATTTATTCTTTAGAAATACTGAGAGCTTTTGACAGGGTTTTAGTCAAACACGGAATTGAAAATTATCCTGTACATTTAAAATTGAATACCGGTATGAACCGTTCCGGGCTGGATAGGAAAGATATCCCTGATTTATTGGCTTTCTTTAAAGAAAAAAGGCATGTGAGGATACAGACGGTCTTTTCTCATCTGGCCGGAAGTGATGAAGCCCGGCATGATGCTTTTACCCGGCAACAGGTGGAATGTTTTAGTACAATGACCAGACAGATACAGCAGCATTTTGATCATAAGATTATGCGTCATATTCTGAATTCTGCCGGAATAGAACGGTTCCCGGAATATAGTTTCGATATGGTCCGTCTGGGGATCGGTTTGCATGGAATTAGTGCTGCCGGAGCGGTTTTGCAACCGGTTAGTTCTTTTAAGACTTATATATCTTCTGTCAGAAATGTGCCGGCGGATCAGACCATCGGGTATGGCCGTAGAGGAATTACCAAACGGGATTCCCGTATTGCTGTCGTCCCAGTCGGTTATGCCGACGGTTTAAACCGGCATTTGAGTAATGGAAAAGGAGAGATGCTAGTGAGAGGGAAAAGGGTGCCGATTATCGGAAATATTTGTATGGATACTTGTATGCTGGATGTTACGGATACGGATACCCAGGTAGGGGATGAAGTGGAGATTTTCGGGAAAGATATTCCCGTGACGGAGATCGCTGAAAAATTGGATACTATTCCTTACGAGGTGCTGACCGGAGTTGCTCAACGGGTGAAACGGATCTATTTTAAAGAGTGAGAAGGTGAACCGTTTCGGTCGGGAAAGCTTAAAAGAAAAGGAGAGCTGAACGAATTAAGGTAGGGGTAACTTTTGTTTATTTTAGGTCCTCGATGTCTCTTTTTAGTTCCTCCAGGGTTGTCGGTTTGGATAAAATACGGTGATTTTCATCTAACAGGAACAGGGAAGGAGTGGCAAAAAGGTTAAAGCGGGAAGCTGCCGGGCCGTAAAAACCTCCTCCAGCAAATGTATTTATCCAGTCCATAGGGAAATTCCGGGAAAATTCAATCCAGTTCTCTTTTTCCTCGTCGATAGAAATACCGATGACTTTTACAGGGGTGAAAACACCTTCTTTTCGGAGGGAAGAAAGAGCGGATAAAAGCGTTTTACAATGAGTACAGCTGGTTTGCCAGAATAAAAGAAGGGTATAAGGGCTCAGTTCTGATTCGATATCGATGGGTTGATCCTGAATATCTGTTACAAGAAGAGAAGGGATCTTATAGCCAGGAATCATTTTTTCGTATCCGTGTAACCGTTCTTCGATTAAATTGATAGAACCGCCGCATTGTTCGGTATAAGAATTGGAAAGGTATACTAAAACTCCGTTCATTTTCATGCTTTTGAAACCGGCCGTTAAAAATTTCAATAGAGCAGAACGGACTTGTTCATTTTCGCTGATCTGGGGTATGATCTTCTCCAAGGCTTGGATGGCGAGGGTTTCATTTTCTTGGAGACTTGAGTGGGGATCCAGGAAAAAGCGGAGATATTGAAATAGCCTGTCTGTATAAACATTGGTATAGAGGAGAGTGGTATCTTTAAAATCGATATGGTCCAGATAATGGTTTTTATAAATAGAGTCTCTTTCTTGCTTTGTGCTAGGAGCTGGAATAAAAGGTTGTTTCTGTTGGAGAATGATTCGGGCCGCTAGTGTACCGGGATAGAGGCAAACCAAGCTGTCAATGTATTTTTCTCTTTCCAGCTGACAGTTTTCATAAGCTTGAAGAGAGGAATGATAAAATTCGTCCCGGACCGGATATTGACCGATGATTTGTTCCAAGGAAGCAATTCGGTGAAGCAAGTACTGGTCTTTTTTTTGGAAATCGAAGTAGATTTTGTTTTCCGGGGATTGAAGGACCTGAATAGAATTAGAGGGATCATTGTAATCTACCGATAAGTTGATAGCTGCTTTGTTGAATAAAATGTCCAGGGTTTTCGTTGGTTCGCCCGTATGTAAAGAACCGGAAGAAGGATTTAGTATAAGTCTGAACATCCCTGTATGCGTAGAGGCCGGAATCTGAAAAGATAATAAATCTTTTTGCCGGCTGGGCAAGCTATCCAAAACATACGTATTTCCGTTGTAAATACGCAATAGCAGGGGATTACTCTTTTCCGGCAGATTTTTGACATGAATATGGAGCCGGAACTCATTTCCGCAACAAGAACAAAACAAACAGAGGAGAAATAAGGTGAGTTTAGACATCCTTTTAGCGTTTCATGAAAAAGGGGAAATGGTTTATTGCAACCATTCCTCTATATTTCGAACAACAATTTTGACCCTTTCCGCAAATGCTTCCTTCGTCGCATATCCGATATGAGGAAGCATGAGTAAGTTCGGGGCATTCAGCAATTCATAATTTCCCGGTAAAGGAGGTTCCTGATCGTATACGTCCACGGCTGCCCCTGCAATTTTACTTTTTCTTAAAGCTTCATGAAGAACCTTTTTATTGACAATAGGTCCCCTGGCTGTGTTGATAAGGATGGCATGGGGTTGCATGAGCTTAAATTCCGCTTCTCCTATAAAATCCTTTGTTTCGGGGGTAAGAGGGATGTGTAAGGAAATGATATCCGCTTCTTGTAAAAGGGTATTTTTGTCTACCATGCGGATATTTTCCAATTCTCTGGGGGTACGGTTGTAAGCGATGACCCGGCAGCCAAAAGCAAGTCCTAAGCGGGCGACCTGATAGCCGATAGCTCCTGTACCGATAATACCCAGGGTTTTCTGGTGTAATTCTGTTCCGAGAAAATTTCTCCGGTCTCCTCCCAGACGGGTGATGGCATCTCCCCCTACGATTTTACGGTACACAGCGATCATCATCCCTATCGCTAATTCTGCTACGGCATGAGTCGAGTAGCCGGCAGCATTGCGGACAGTTATGCCCCGCTGCCGGCATGTTTCCAGATCGATATGATCTAAACCGGTGAATGCGACGGAAATCATTTTCAGATTGGGACAATGATCCAGAAAGTGCTTGCGCAGTGGGATATTACTCACTACGATAATGTCGGCTTCATGTCCTCTTTCGATTAATACCTCTTCCTCTTCATTTCTGTCGGGGTAATAGGTGATCGTGTGGCCTGCTTTTTTTAAGGGTTCACATAATTGTGAAATCACACATTCACATACTCCCAGGGATTCTAAAAATACGATATGCATATCTTTTTGTTTTTGAATTTCGATTTTCAACAAAGTTAATGACTTTTTCTATTTTTCTTCTGTTTTACGGAACCACTTTCTGAAGGGCTTCGTTTTATTTTTCTTTTCTTCTATTCAATATTCGGTATATAGTTTTTATTTTTGTAAAAAAAAGAAGTTGGATATAAAGGAATTATTAGGGACCTATTTGTCGTCGGCGGTTGTTGGGAAATTAACCGCCAAATTGCAAGGCGTAGGCAAATACAGACTTGTCAATAATGCAGGGTCGGTGACGGCGGTGATTACCAGTGCAATGTTAAAAGCCCGGCCGGGATTTCGGGTGATCGTGTTGAACGACCGGGAAGAAGCTGCTTACTTTTACAATGATATGCTGGCTTTTACCGAGGAGTCGAAAGTGAGTTTTTTACCTTCTTCTTATCGCCGGACCATTCAGCGGGAAGAAAAAGACAACGACTCGGTACTAGTGCGGACAGAAGTACTGAAAAATATTGCTAATGCGCGTTCCCAGGTTCTGGTTACTTATCCGGAAGCTTTGGCAGAGAAAGTGGTTGCGAAAGAAGTGTTATCCCGCCTGTCGATGATTATACACAAAGGCGATCATTTGTCTATTTCTTTCGTGGAAGAATTACTGGAGCAATATAATTTTGTGCGGAATGACTTTGTGTATGAGCCCGGACAATTTTCGATACGGGGAAGTATTGTCGATGTTTATTCTTTTGCAGAGGAACGGCCCGTACGGATTGATTTTTTTGGGAATGAGGTGGAGAGTATCCGTTTTTTTGACGTGGAGACTCAGCTTTCAGAACAATTGATCGAAGAGGTATCTATTATACCGGATCTCAGTAATACCAGCGATTCGTTTGAATTTACAGAACTCTTTCATTATTTTCCGGAGAAGCCGGTCTGGTGGATTAAGAATGGTATGTTCCTGTACGATCGTTTAAAGGCTTTACAGGCGGAGACGGAAGAAGATATCTTGATATCGGAGAAGACCTGTTTTGATTATATCGAAACGTGTAGTGTAGTAGAATGGGGACCGGATATATTTTTCCGGGGAGAAATCCTCGATATGAAATGTGAAGCTCAGCCGATAGTCAATAAACATTTTGAATTATTGGCGGATACTTTGCAAACCAAACAGGCTGCAGGTTATAAAATATATATCTGCTCTGTCAATGATATGCAGATACAGCGTCTTCGGGATATTTTTTCAGACAAAGGATATTCAATAGAGTTTACTTACCTGAACGGAGTCGTTCACGAGGGTTTTTCCGATGACCAATTGCGGATATGTGTCTATACAGAACATCAGATATTTGACCGCTACCACAAATATAAACTGCAGACAACCCGTATTCGGAAAGGCCGGGAGTCCATCACCCTGGGAGAATTACAGAATCTGCATCCCGGGGATTATGTCGTGCATGTCGATCATGGGATCGGACGCTTCGGAGGATTGGTAAAAATCAATAATAACGGAAAAGAGCAAGAAGCTATCCGATTGGTATATAAGAATAATTCCGAATTGTATGTAGGGCTCTATTCCCTTCACAAAATATCAAAATACAAAGGGAAAGACGGTGTTCCGCCAACTGTCAACCGATTGGGAGGAACAGCTTGGAATCAACTGAAACAAAAAACCAAATCCAGAGTCAAAGATATCGCCAGGGAATTGATCGCTTTGTATGCCAAGCGGAAGAAAGAGAGGGCTTATGCTTTTAGTAAAGACAGTTATTTGCAGGAAGAAATGGAGGCTTCTTTTATGTATGAAGAAACGCCGGATCAAATGAAAGCAATAGAGGCGGTTAAAAGCGATATGGAACGTCCCGAGGTCATGGATCGTTTGGTTTGCGGAGATGTGGGCTTTGGTAAAACGGAAGTGGCCATACGGGCGGCTTTCAAGGCTGTAGCTGACAGCAAGCAGGTGGCTGTTCTCGTTCCGACGACAATATTGGCTTTCCAGCATTATAATACCTTTCTCAAACGCTTGGAAGGAATGCCTTGCCGGGTAGAATACATCAGTCGTATGAGGAAAAGCGCAGATGTGAAAAAAGTTTTGGCTGCTTTAAAAGAGGGGAAAGTGGACATTATCATCGGTACTCATCGTCTGACCGGAAAAGACGTCGTTTTTAAGGATCTGGGGCTCTTAATTATAGACGAAGAACAAAAGTTCGGGGTTGGGGTAAAAGAAAAACTGAAAAGTTTAAAAGTTAATGTAGATACCATTACCATGACGGCAACCCCCATTCCCCGAACGTTGCAATTTTCGTTGATGGGGGCCAGAGATATGTCGATTATCCGGACAGCTCCTCCCAATCGTTATCCCATTGTGACGGAATTGCATCGTTTTGATGAGAAATTGATACGGGAAGCGATATTGTATGAAATATCCCGTAACGGGCAGGTTTTTTTCATTCACAACCGGGTGGAAAATATCCGGGATATACAAGATATGTTGCACCGGATTGTACCGCAGGTGAAGACTTGTGTGGCTCACGGACAAATGCCCGGAGAAGAATTGGAGAAAACCATGCACGATTTTATCCGGGGCGATTACGATGTGTTAATTGCTACGACTATCATTGAATCCGGTTTGGATATTCCGAATGCCAATACGATGATTATCAATCAGGCTCAGAATTATGGATTGAGTGATTTGCATCAATTAAGGGGGAGAGTGGGACGTTCGAATAAAAAGGCTTTTTGCTATTTGCTTACGCCTTCTTTGGAATTGATGAATCCGGATGCACGACGCAGATTGAAGGCTATTGAGGATTTCAGTGGACTGGGGAGTGGTTTTAATATTGCTATGCAGGATTTGGATATCCGGGGTGCCGGAAATATTCTGGGAGCAGAACAATCCGGTTTTATATCGGAAATCGGTTATGAAACTTATCAGCGTATTTTAAACGAAGCTCTCTTGGAATTAAGGGATGAAGAATTTCCGGATCTCTCTGCCGGACGAGAGGATGCTTGTAAAGAATACGTTGCAGAATGCAGTATAGAAACAGATTTTGAGATACTGATTCCGGAAACTTATGTCGAAAATGTAAGCGAGAGGATCCGTTTGTACCGGGAGCTAGATAATATCGAAGAAGGGTCACAATTAGAAAAGTTTGCAAAGGAATTGCAGGATCGTTTCGGAGAATTGCCTGTGCAGGTAAAAGGTTTGATCGAAATTGTAAAAATTAGAAAAAAATGTCAGGCTTTGGGGATAGAGAGAGTGTTGGTGAAAAACGGGAAAATGATTACCTATTTTGTCGGGGAACAAACCTCACCTTTTTATTCGTCTGCTGTTTTTACACGTTTGCTGAAGTTTGTACAACGTCAGGAGTTACCTTGCCGGATGAATGAAAAAAACGATAAGCTTTCTTTGGTCTTTACTGAAATTACAAATGTGGAAAAAATGTCCAGGTATGTGGAAAAAATGTCCAAAAACATTCTGGAAAAAGAAAAAGAGGAGAAAGACCCAAAGTTAAACTAATGTAAAAAGAATGAATTTAATTATAGATATCGGAAATACCCGTTTTAAATATGCTTTTTGTATTCCGGGAAAAGTCGTAAAGATAGGAGTGGGTTGGGAGAAGTTGCTAGAGGAGATGGAAGAACGTAAATTGCAGGGAGAAAAGTTAGCTATTTTTTTATCCGGAAGCGGACGGATAGAAGAATCTTTAAAAGTACAATTGGAAAAAGAAGCAGCGTATTGGTTGGATGCATCCGAGGAGGTGAAATATCCCTTGAAGATTGATTATCAGTCGCCAACAACCTTGGGGGTGGATCGTGTTGCCGTTTGTGTAGGGGCTTGTTGTCTGTTTCCGGAAACCGATTTACTGGTGATTAATTCGGGCACGGCTATTACATATAATTATGTGACGAAATCGAAGGTTTTTCTGGGAGGTAATATTTCTCCGGGCCAGGAAATCCGTTTCCGTGCTTTGCATTTGTTTACAGCCAAATTGCCTTATTTGGAAGGAAATGCAGAATTTGGGGAAATGGGCAGAACGACCGAGGAAGCCATTCGAAACGGGGTTATGAATGGCATGCTTTTTGAAATTCAAAGATATATCGACTCTTTTTACAGAGATTTTCCAAAAGGAAAAGTCGTACTGACAGGCGGAAATAGTTTTTATATGAAAAGTAAATTATCGCCTGTAGTTGCTTATGAAGAAAATCTAGGTTTTATCGGATTAGACCTGATATTAGAATATAATAAAAAAAATAACTAAATATTAAATTAATATTGCAATGCTGTGGTTTTTAAAAAAATAGTCCTATTTTTGCACACAAAATGGTATAGATTTTTTTACACAAAGATTCAGATATAATAAAAAAAATAATTATGAAGAAGTTTTTTGTCTTAGCGTTTGGTATTTGTCTATTTACAGGGGTTGTTAATGCTCAGACACTGGATTCGAAATTTGGGATCGATAGTGCGAAAACGATTGAGCAGGCCTCTATTTACAGTGAATTTGTGAAACAGAAGAATTATAAAGATGCATTGCCTGCATGGAGGTATGTATTCAATAATGCCCCCCGGTTTCAATTAAATACCTATGTCAGAGGTGAGGATATCATGATGAATATGTATATGCAGACCAAGAATCCGGCTTATGTGGATACATTGATGATGGTTTATGATCAGTGGATTAAATATTTTGGAGACCATTCCCGTTTTGGAGAAGGCTACACATTGGGTAAAAAAGGATTTAATCTGTATCGCTTAAAAACGAATGATGTCGCAGCTGCTAAAGAAGCTTATGGATATTTATATAAATCGTACGAAATGGAGGGTGCGAAGACCCATCCGCTGACTGTAAAAGTGACTTTTGCTGTTGCTGACGACCTGTTGAAAAAAGGAGAAATTTCGAAAGATGATTATGTAAATTTGTATATGAAATTTACGGATTATGCTGAAAAAGGAAAAGTAAATGCTAAGAATCCTGATGCTTATGTAGAGGTAAAGAATACAATAGACGCCTTATTCTTCAATGCCGGCGTGGCTGATTGTGAGACATTGGCAAGTTTCCTGGGACCGAAATTTGAAAAGGATCCGGAAAATCTGGAGGTTTTAAAAGAAGTGTCCAGCTTGCTGAGAAGAAGTGAATGTACGGATATACCGTTGTTCGCTCAGGTTGCAGAAAATTTGTACAAGCAGGAGCCGACAGCTACGGCGGCTTATAACTTGGCGATCATGTTTTTGAAAAAGCAGGAATTCGATAAAACAGAAAGTTATTTGAAAGAAGCGATTGAAAAGAGTGATGATAACATCGATAAAGCAGATTATTATTTGAGATTGGCACAAATCAGCCTTTCTAAGAAACAATTAATCGAAGCCAAAAAGAATGCCTTAGAAGCTATAAAATTGAATCCGAATTTAGGTGCCGCTTATATCATTATCGGAAATGCCTATGCTGCTTATAGCAAAAATTACGGAGAAGACGATTTCGATCATGCTTCCGTATTCTGGGCTGCCGTTGATAAATTTGTTAAGGCCAAACAAGTAGATCCAAGTGTAGCCGAAGAAGCGAATAAACTGATTAACGCTTATTCACCTCACTTCCCCAGTAAAGATGAAGCTTTTTTCAGAAGTGTTACTTCGGGAACTTCTGTAAAAATCGGAGATTGGATCAACGAGACGACTACAGCTAGGTTTAGATAGTAATCAGAATATGGGGATTTTCTCAGGAATGAATTCTTATAAAAGCATTATTGTTCTGTTGGGGACAATAATGCTTTTGTCTTGTAAAAATGATATTAAAAAGGTAAATGCACTTACCGACCGGAAAACATTACCGGAAATGTCCGGCGAAAATATGGAAATGATTTATTCCGATTCTGCCCGGATAAAATATAAAGCTTATACTCCTCTCTATAATAAAATTCATACCGGAGAAGAAGAATACGATGAGTTCCCGCAGGGAATTCATGTGATTTCTTATGATAAGGACGGCAAGGTCGTCGGAGAGGTGAAGTCCAAATATGCTAAAAACCTAATCAAAGAAAAACTCTGGGAAGTCCGGAACCAGGTGGTCGTGATGAATGCAGAAGGCAAAAGACTGGAGACCGAGTTGTTGTATTGGGATATGGAAAAAGAGTGGATTTATTCTGATCGCTATAGCCGCTTGATTGACGGTAATAATATATTGGAAAGTAGCGGTGGTTTCGAGTCGGACCAGAATCTGAAAAATCCTGTTTTTAAGAATATTACCGATGGCGAAGTTCAATTTGAAATGAAGCCTAATAACTAATGTCAGCACTTACGGTCATATTAATATGTCTCTTATTATCTGCTTTCTTTTCAGGTATGGAGATCGCTTTTGTCGCTTCCAATAAGTTGAGGATTGAAATTGATAAGACGGATAAAAGTATTTCCCAGACCTTAATTGACCTTTTTATTTCTAATTCCGGCATGTATATCACCACCATGTTAGTCGGAAATAACGTGGTAATGGTTATATACGGTATCTTTATGAAGGATTATTTGTCCGGCTATCTGGACTTTTTACACCTTTCTTTGGGCATGAAAGTGCTGGTAGAGACGCTGATTACCACTTTAATTATTCTGGTTTTTGCAGAGTTTTTGCCCAAAACATTGTTCCGTTTACGTCCGAATGCTTTTTTACGGGTGTTTGCCGTACCTGTGTTTTTGTTTTACCTGTTGTTTTTTCCGATTACTTACTTTTCTGTATGGTTGGGAGGAGTTTTGTTGCGGATCGTGACGGGTAAAAAAATGGAGCAAAAAGAACCCAATAAGGCTTTTGGAAAAATAGATCTCAACAATCTCATAGAAGAAGGAGAAGTGTCGGACGAGAAGAACGAAGAAATACACGAGATAAAACTTTTCCGGAATGCACTCGATTTTTCAGAAGTAAAGCTGAGAGAATGCATTGTCCCCCGGACAGATTTGGTTGCTCTTCCAATCGATGCAGACAGGAAAGAACTGACAGATTTGTTTGTGCAAACAGGTTTATCCCGTATTCTGATTTACAAAGAAAATATAGATAATATTATCGGGTATGTACATTCCTCCTCCCTCTTTAAAAATCCGGCTACGATAGAACAGGCTTTGAGTGGAGTGATTATTGTGCCGGAAACCATGTCCGCTTCCCATCTGTTGAATTTATTTATCAAGCAACAACGTAGTATTGCTGTCGTTGTGGATGAATTTGGTATAACTGCGGGCATTGTAACCATTGAAGATATCATGGAGGAAATTTTCGGGGAAATCGAAGACGAACACGATCATCCCAGTTTGAAGGAAGAAGTGGTTTCCGATCATGAATATATTTTTTCCGGGCGCCTGGAAGTGGACTATTTGAATGAAAAATACGATTTGAACCTGCCGGAAAATGAAGAATATGAAACATTAGCCGGCTATATTTTGTATTTTAATGAAAGTATTCCGGCAGAGGGCGAAAAGATCTTGATCAATAATGTCGTATTTGAGGTTTTAAGTGTTAAAAATGCCCGGATTGAAGAAGTCAAAGTGATCCTTTAAAGGTTCCAACCTTCACAGGGGTAAATGTAGAAAAAGAAATTTTCTTTGCTATCGGATGTTGCTTTCGAAAAAGAAGAAAATACTTCGTTGACGAACAAAATAATACTGTCAGATTACCCATCCTTTCACCAGCATCATCCGTTCGTCAGACAAGCATTAATCAGTCCCGAACTATCCTTAGTACAGTAAACATTTATTTCTTGTATTTCAATTGTTTTTCAAAGTGTTTGATATGGTCTTCGTCTTTGATGTGGCAGATCATTAAGTAATTCTTATTTTCTGCAATAATCAAGTCTTCCGCTCCGTGAACGATTACTTTTTTCCGGTAGGGTACGTTGACGATACAATTACGGGAATTGCGGAACAATACTTTTTGGGAATTTGTAGAATTATTGTTCTCATCTTTCGGGCAAAGGGCATGAAAAGCGTGCCAGGTACCGACATCCGACCAGCCGAATTGCCCTTTTAGTACATATACATGATTCGATTTTTCCATGATGCCGACATCAATAGAAAGATTGGGACATTCTCCGTAGATATTATTGATATATTCTTGTTCTTGAGGTGTATTAAAAGCCGGTATTTTTTCAAAAAGTGCATATAAATCGTAGATGTGTTTTTTGATTTCCTCCAGAATATCGGCAACTTTCCAGATAAAAATGCCGGCATTCCATAAAAATTCACCCGATTCATAGAATTTGATGGCTAAGTCCATATCCGGTTTTTCTGTAAATGTTTTGACAGCCGAAATCCTTTCGTTTTTATCCTGGTTTTTAATCTGTATATAGCCGTATTGGGTTTCGGCTCGTGAAGGCTCTATTCCTATGGTAAGCAACCCTCCGGATTGCCCTACGAAATCGATGCCGCTTTGGAGATCGTTTAGATAAGCTTCATCGTTTGTAATGAAATGATCCGAAGGAATAACTACCATCGTTGCTTCCGGATCTATTTTCCGAATTTTAACGGCGGCATAGGTTATACAGGTAGCTGTATTCCGCCTCAAAGGTTCTTTTAAAATGTTTTTTAAAGGTAATTCCGGAATTTGTTCGTGAGTAATGTTTTCATATTCAGCTCCGGTTACAATAAAAATATGATCGTTGTCGAAAATCCGGTGAATACGTTCATAAGTTTGCCGGATAAAACTTTTTCCGAGGTGTAATATATCTGAAAATTGCTTTGGACAGGAAGGATTACTGACAGGCCAAAAGCGGTTGCCAATACCGCCAGCCATAATAATACAATATGAATTTGAAATCATTCTAGTAACAGATTTGGATTAATTTGTTCGGTTTTGTTTAGCCACTCGGGAACTATCCCAAAGGCTTTTCGGAGATAATCCCTTTTTGTTTCATTACGTTATGAAATATATAAAGTTTATAAAAACAGTCAAAAAAAGATTCTGAATGGTGGTTGTCCTTTCTTTTTTTCTGAGGGGAATTTTCTATTTAAGAATTTTTCTACGCCTGCCATTCCCTTATTAAAGCAATAAAGTTTTCACTATCAGCAAAAAATAAAAAGGAAATATTTACTATTTTCTTTCCTTCTTGTCGTCGAATATAATAATAAATCTCCTAATTATTATTTTTTTTGTATTAAATTTCCGTAAGGAAAGATTATTTCGTATAACTTTGAACGGAAATAACCGTTGTTACAATATTTGCCGCTTTTTAGCTGCACCTGTTGTAAAAATAGTAATACAATACAACATGAAATTTTTATACAGGCTTGGTTCCTATATTTTGTTCGTACGCAAAGCTTTCTCTAAGCCCGAAAAGAGGAGTGTGTATATGAAAGAACTGGTGAATGAATTTGAAAAGCTGGGGTTAAATTCTATTGTATTGGTGGTCATTATTTCTTTTTTTATCGGAGCGGTTTTAACGTTGCAAACGGCCTATAATATGGCTAATCCTTTGCTTCCCCGTTATTTGATCGGGTATTTGACCCGGGAGACGCTTTTGTTGGAATTTTCCTCTACCATTGTCAGTTTGATATTGGCTGGAAAAATTGGAAGTAATATCGCTTCTGAAATCGGGAGCATGAAGATTACAGAACAGATAGAAGCTTTGGAAACAATGGGGGTGAATTCGGTATCTTATTTGGTCGGACCTAAGATTATAGCTTCCTTTATTATCAATCCCATCCTCTATATATTCAGTGTATTTATCGGAATCATCGGAGGACTTTTATCAGGCCTGTTGAGCGGGGTTGTCAATTTTGAAGATTTTATATACGGTTTGCATTTTTCTTTTAATCCGTATTACGTCACTTATTCCATTATAAAGACGCTTTTCTTTGCTTTTATTTATACTTCGATACCGGCTTTTTATGGATATAATGTACAGGGAGGTGCTTTGGAAGTGGGGAAGGCGGGTACGAAAGCCGTAGTAGATAGTAGTATTACTATATTGACGGTCAATTTGATATTAACCCAAATTTTATTGTAATGATCCGGGTAGAAGGCTTATATAAATCTTTTGATAACAAAACTGTATTGTCGGATATAAATGTCGTATTTGAATCCAAGAAAGTGAATTTGATTATCGGCAAAAGCGGATCCGGTAAAACTGTCTTGTTAAAATCTCTGATTGGCTTACATACGATTAATAAAGGGAAGGTGCTTTATGGAGATCGGGATATTACGGCGATGACCTCCCGGCAAATTAAGTTGTTAAGGGAAGAAATCGGAGTCGTGTTTCAGGGAGGTGCCTTGTTCGATTCTTTAACTGTATTGGAGAATGTTAAATTCCCCCTCAATCTTTTTACTAATTTTTCGGAAAAAGAAAAAAATGAAAGGGCTCTTTTCTGTTTACGCCGAGTAAATCTTACAGATGCCGATCATCTGTATCCGGCAGAAATTAGTGGAGGAATGAAAAAAAGGGTGGCAATTGCGCGGGCGATTGTTTTGAAACCGAAATATTTGTTTTGTGATGAACCGAATTCCGGATTAGATCCCCTGACAGCTATTGTTATCGATAATCTCATTCAGGAAATTACACATGAATACGATATGACGACAATCGTCAACACACATGATATGAATTCCGTGTTTGAAATCGGAGAAAAAATCGTATTTATACACGAGGGCCGGAAAGAATGGGAGGGTACTAAAGAGGAAATTGCTGATTCTGACAATAAAAATCTGAATGATTTTATTTTTTCTTCCAAGTTATATAAAAAGCTAAAGCATGTTTTGAAATGAAAAAGTTATTCGATATAAAGGGAATGTGGATATTAGGAAGCGTATTGCTGATTTTTATAGCCTGTTCGCAGAAAAAAGTTCCTCTGGACCAACAGCAATTTACCGCTTTGTTGATTGATATGCATGTCGCCGATGGAACACTTGCCCAAACCAAAGGGTATTCTGCAGAGAATGAAAAGAAAAATTATGCCTATTATAATTCTGTTTTCCGGAAATACGGGATCGATCGGGCAGAGTTTGATTCCTGTATGCGTTATTATTCTGCCCAGACAGCCCTTTTTTCGAAATTGTATGACGTGGTCATCGATAGCTTAAATAAACGGCTCACGGATAAAAACCGGGTTTTAAATGAATTGAGGTCCAGGGATTCTGTCAATTATTTTCCCCGCTTGGATACGATTGTTTTGGATACGGCCCATCCTGTCTTTACCATAGTGGTAGACAGTCTCCAGGCAGGTTTGTATCGTTTTGCCACGACTATAAAGTTCGATACCTTAGATAAAGGTAAAAATAATCGTATTACCGCTTTTTTCCTTACTCCGGATGATAAGGATACCTTGCATGTTCGGGAGGTAAAGGTTTTGTCCGATACCTTACAGCATCTTTATAATTGGTCGCAATATATAGATTCGTCTTATAATCGTTTAGTCATAAAGATGGTAGATACCGATAAGTCGAAAAAACAGCATTTTCGTAAAGGAAGAATTTGGGGAACCACTTTGTATCGCCCTTATATTTCTTCTAAAACCGAACAGCGTTTGAATAAATCTGCTGTGCGGCCGGAACGGGCAATTATAGAAGAACGAGTCTCGGAATTCCGGCGAAACATAGAGCTGACAACAGAACAGACCGCTGTTACAGAAGCGGAGCAGGAAGCCGTTTCCACCCAAGAAAATACAGAAACAAAACAGACTCCTAAAAAGAAATGAGAAAAGTAGCCGCCAATTATCTTTTTTTCCCCGGTTATCCTCTTATAAAAAATGGTTATGTCGTTTTCGAACAGGATCAGGTGAAGGAAGTGGTAGATACGGGGGGGCTTATTCGGGAAATACAGGGGCTGGAGTTTTATGCGGGAATATTGGTTGCCGGATGTGTAGGGGGGAAGGACCTCAACTGTAAGGCGGGAGAACCGTTATTACCTGCTATTGAAAGCGTATACCTCCAAGAATACCGGGAAGCAAAAGGAGTTGCCCTTATTGAAGGTGCGGATTTGAAAACGCTGACTTGCCGGCAGGGAATGCGGATTTCTTTGTTAAGATAAACTGGGTTTTTGAGGATTGATAGATGCTTTCTTCGGAAGGAAATAAAATTTCGCTGATTAACGGAAAGGCCTGACTGTTATTTTTTCATCAGAACCGTAGGTTCGTTAATCAGCGAAACAATAGATAATTTTATCAGGTATGTAATAACCTACCTGAAATCGTTGATCTGACCGTTTGCCTATTTAAAATCTTCAGCTTTTAATCCAGTATTAATTTTAATATCGGTCGTCTTTATCTCTATGGGCATGCCTTGCATACTGGTTTTAGAGAGGAGAGGCATTAAAATTCCGTATTCTGTGGGCTGGTAATCTTCAAAAAGAACTTCTTGTGTCATACCGTCCTGGCTTCCTACTGCTTTTACTTTCAAACCGTTTTCTACATCATAGAAAGAGTAGGTAACGGCTTTTCCTAAAGTTGTCTTCAATTTGTATGCCTCTCTTCCATTTACTTTTTCTACTCCTTCCAAAGTCGGCTGATAGCCTAATTGAGTGTATTCTGCTTCCAACACGGGATAAGCCTGATCTTTTAATTCTGCCACTTTTTCGCCTTCTAAGGTTTGATTCCCGCCGGCACCGCTGAGAAACGCTTTTGTCCCGTCAAATACTATTTTTTGCATGGGAGCTCCGTTCATGGACATTTCCATCATATACAATGGTTTTGTACCGTCCAAAAGATATTTTTGATCGGTTACCAGCTTCATACCTTGTATATTCATTTCAGATGTCAGGCTCATATCTTTGATCCCCTTGATTTTTTCTATCCCTCCGATGGCTTTCAAGTAAGCGTCTATAACCTTTTCAGGGGTTACATTCGGAGCTACATTGTTGCTTACAGTTAACGGTTCTCCGTAATTGTCCAATTCCGTGATTGTCCCGTCTGTGGCTAATTTTTCCAGTTTTTTCTTTTCTCCCCGGTCATTGACGACCAGAATATAACTATTGTCCGGATGAATATACTTTTTGATGGCTGCATTGACATCTTCTTTTGTAATTTTATCCAGTCTTTCCAGATAGGTGGTATAATAGTCTTTAGGTAATCCAAATCTTTCAATGTTATAAGCAAAGCTGGCGATAGTAGAAGGTGATTCCAGGCTTCTGGAGAATGAACCAGCCATGGTTTTCTTTACCCGGTCAAGGTCTTCCTGAGAGTAGTTGCCTATCACCATATTCTGCATTTCATTGAATATTTCGATGAGAGCACTGTCGGCAATATTGGATTTCACTTCTGCTGAAGCCGAAAAAGCTCCGGAACCGTCAAGTTCACTTTTGCTTAAAGAAGAATACGCTCCGTAAGTATAACCTTTTGTCTCTCTCAGATTCTTGAATAATTTGGCCTGAAAACCTCCGCCGCCCAGAATCTGATTCATAACTGTTGCTGCCAGTGCATCCGGGCTATTTACTTTGAAATTAATCGGATAAGCCACGTTTATGCTGGCTTGTGTAGCGGCATCTTTATTGGAAAATACCACTTGGCGTCCCTGGGGTTGTTTGGGAACATCGTAAGTGAAAGTCGGAGATTGTCCTGCTTTCCAATTGCCTAAATATTTTTCTGCCAGTTTTTGAGCTTCATGAAGAGTAATATCTCCTACAATGATCAAAATAGCCTGATTGGGATGAATATAAGTTTGATAGTAATTTTTGCAATCTTCAACCGTTATATTATTGATCGTTGTCGGAGTGACAATGTCTCCGTAAGGATGAGCGTCTCCGAATAAGGTTTTTTTGTAGATATTCTCCATAATGGCTTGAGGACTGACTTCACTGGTTTTAAGTGCTGTCTGTGTGCGCCGGATTAATTTATCGAATTCTTCTTGAGGAAAAGTCGGATGTAGTACGATATCAGAAAGAATTTCCATCATCTGATCTTTGTATTTAGATAAACCGCTGATCGTTACCGACTCGGAAGAAGTATATAAATTGGCTCCTATAAAGTCAATCTCTTCGTTCAACTGTTTAGGGGCTCTGTTTTCTGTTCCTTTTCCCCATAACTCTCCGGCGATATTCAGGTAACCGGCTTTGTCTTTTTCGAGAATTTTATCCCGAACAATGTCCAGACTAAAATTAATCTTCGGAATTTTATTGTTTTCTACAACGAGTACTTTTAATCCATTGTCTAAGGTAAAGCTTTTATATTCGCCTATATGGACATGGGGAGCAGGACCCGATTCCGGAGCCTTACTCCGGTCAACCTGTGCAGTGATTGACAATGAAAAACAAATGGCAATCAGTAAAAAAGTAAATTTTTTCATTATGTTATAATTTTCAATATTTTGATTCCAACTATTTTTACTTTCTTTCTGTTGTGATCAGAAAGTTTATTTTTTATTCGGTAAATAATATAATACTACCCGGTTTTCTTTGGTAAAATATTTTTGAGCTGCTTTTTGAAGATCTTCTTTCGTTACAGCCATATATTTCCCTAGTTCCTCATTGATCTGATTGGTATTGTTGTAATAAGTATAACTAGTAGCGAGATTTTCAGCCCGACTGGCTATAGTGGAATTACTGCTGACCAATTCATTTTCGATCTGGTTCTTCAATTTTTGTAACTCTTTATCGGAAATCGGTTCTTTTTTCACTTTTTCTACTTCTTGATCGATGGCATTTTCCAGTTTTTGTAAATCTACTCCCATATTCGGTAATGCTAATATGACGGAAAGGCCCGGATGTTCCAGCGGAAGAGGAGTAGAGGCCAATTCCATTGCCAGTTGTTCGTCGTTTACGATCGTAGAGTAAAGGCGGGAACTTTCTCCTGCAGATAACAGCGTATTCAGCATGGAGACAGCATAGAAATCATCGGATTTCATTCCCGGAATATGGTAAGCCATAATAATCGCCGGAATCTGAATGTTATCGTAAGCTGTGTCTCTTACTTCTGCGGTTTTGACCGGTTCATTCATAGGAGGCTGTATCACGGGAGCGCCTGCCGGAATATCGTTGAAGTAATCGTGTACGAGTTTTTTGGCTTCTGCTATGTTAAAATCCCCGGCTATCGTCAGGACTGCATTGTTGGGTACATAAAACTTTTTGTGGAAATCAATAAAATCCTGATCGGAAGCATTCCGGATGTGTTCTTCCGAGCCGAGCACATCATGTTGGTAAGGATGTACCGTATAAGCTCTTTTAAGGGTTTCCGTCAGTAAACGACCGTAAGGCTGGTTGTCCCGGCTTTGTCCCATTTCCTGACAAACGACATCTTTTTGAGTTTTAATCCCAATTGCTTCTATATTCGGGTGTAATAATCTTTCCGATTCCAGCCATAATCCTAAGGCCAGTTCATTAGACGGGAGCAATTCATAATAATAAGTTCTGTCGAAAAAAGTATTCGCATTTAAATTCCCTCCGGCATTCATTACATATTTGTCGTACTCGTGTCTTTTGATATTTTGAGTGCCCTCAAACATCAGGTGTTCAAAAAAATGGGCAAATCCGGTTAGATTCGGATCTTCGTTTTTAGAACCAACATGGTACATCAAGGAAATTACAATGTTGGGAGTGGTGTGGTCTTCTTGCAAAATAACGTGCAATCCGTTGTCCAGTTTGTATTCGACAAAGTCGATTTTCCCGGATTGTGCTTGTACGAGAAAAGGCAAGCATAACGCGATGATAATTAAAATTTTTTTCATATTCTCCTTATTAAAGTTTATAAAATTATAAATGGTCTGTTTCCTCTTTTGTTTCTGGTATATATTCTAAAATATCTCCCGGCTGACAGTTTAATACGCGACATATCGCTTCCAAGGTGGAAAAACGAATTGCCTTTGCTTTCCCGTTTTTTAGAATAGAGAGATTCGCCGGTGTAATATCTACTTTTTCAGAAAGCTCGTTCAAAGACATCTTACGGCGTGCCATCATCACATCTATATTTACTACAATAGCCATAATTTATATTGTTAATTTTTGTTCTTCTGACAGATCATATCCGATGGCGAATATTTCCGCGATTACAAGTATCAGAACTCCTGCAAAGAGATCTCCGAATTCATAGATATCGATTGAAATTAGGAGAGAAGTATCTTTCAATAATTGGGTGAGTGATTGCGCTTCCAGATAGTAGGCTAGATTGGCCAGCAAAGAGGAAGCAATAAGTAAGATACCAATGGCACGAATCAATTTGATGTTATCCCGGTTAAAAAGATTGTCATGCCGGATACTATTACGTAAAGAAAAAAGTACAACAAACAGAATGGTACAAATGGCAATATAACAAGTGCCACTGAAAAGTTGTAAAATAAATGACCAGACTTGTACTTTCTGAGAAGAGACCTCGGGATGAAGGATTTTTATATGCGCCGCCTTCATTTGAGCCGTTATCTTTAAAGTACTGTCTGAGTTGTATTGAATGGGAATATCGTATGCTGAGCTGAGAGGGACGATGGGAATGTTATAGTAGGTGTTTAATAAAGAGTTTTTATCTTGGAAGTTTCCTCTTAAATCATTACTGGTAAAGTTAACGATGAGAAAAGTAAGAATCAATCCCAAAAATATAGCATATAAGATGTTTAAACGTAATATAATTTTTCGTTTAGGTGTCATAAATTAGAATTTTGTTATAATTCGTTGTGCAAATATAGAATGAATTTAAAATAAAACAATATTTATTTATCGATTTTCGATAATTTTTTATTATTAATTTAGAATATTAAAATAAAATAAAGGATTAGAGCAAACGTTTTCGTAAAAAAGTTAAGATTCTGCTCGTCCGTCAGCGAGGAAATCAGGATATTCCATTAACTTTGTAAATCTTTATGTGTTTATAAAGATAAAATGTTTGGAAAGTTTAGAGATTCAAGAACGTAAATGTTTAATTAGGCTGAGATTTTATGTCTGGTTTAAACCGTTTGAGAATCCGTTGTTTCGTGCGATATCGTTTTTGATAAACAGTACCGGAAGTTTAGTCCCGATCGGTAGAAAAGTATTTGTCCAGAGGTTGAATGGACAATCTTTGAACTCTTAAAGACAAGGAAGAGAAGGCAAACGAAAGGGAGATGTGGAAGAAAAATAAAGAATAAATAAATTAAAAAATAAGACATGAAAAAAGCATTATTGATGATATTAGACGGTTGGGGCATTGGTAAACCGGATGCTTCCAATGCGATCTATAATACGCCTACCCCGTTTATAACGAGTTTGTTGGAGAAGTATCCCCATGCCAAGTTATACACTAGTGGAGAAAACGTAGGTCTACCGGATGGACAAATGGGTAATTCAGAGGTTGGACATTTGAATATCGGTGCTGGACGGGTCGTGCTCCAGGATTTAGTCCGGATTAATAAGGCTTGTCGGGATAATTCTATTCTGCAGAATCCTGAAATTGTAAAAGCTTTCACTTATGCCCGGGATCATCACAAACAAGTGCATTTTATGGGATTGGTATCTGATGGAGGAGTTCACAGTTCTCTGGATCATTTGAAGAAGTTATGTGATATTTCCAAGGAATATGGCATAACAAAAACTTTCGTCCATTGTTTTATGGATGGCCGGGATACTGATCCGCACAGCGGATTGGGATTTATTCAGGAATTGAAAGAACATATGTCCCATTCGGCTGGTCGTATTGCATCTGTAGTGGGTCGCTATTACGCTATGGATCGGGATAACCGTTGGGAGCGGATACGGGAAGCATACGATATGTTGGTGTATGGAACCGGTTTTGAAACCCAGCATGTGGAAACTGCGATCAGAAAGTCCTATCAGGAAGGCATTACGGATGAGTTTATCAAACCGATTGTGCATGTGACCAGTGACGGGAGACCGGTCGGCTTAATACAGCCGGGAGATATGATTATCTTTTTCAATTATCGTAACGACCGGGCTAAAGAGCTGACAATCGCTTTGACACAGAAAGATATGCCGGAATACGGCATGAAAACCATGCCTTTGTATTATTGTTGTATGACTCCTTACGATGCTAAGTTTGAAGGATTGCATATTTTATTTAACAAAGAAAATGTGGAAAATACGTTGGGAGAAGTGGTAAGTAAGGCAGGAATGAAACAATTGCGTATTGCCGAGACGGAAAAATATGCTCATGTTACTTTCTTTTTCAATGGAGGACGGGAAGCTCAGTTTGAAGGAGAGAGCCGGATATTGGTTCCCTCTCCTAAAGTAGCAACTTATGATCTGCAACCGGAAATGTCAGCCCCGGAAGTGGCCGAAAAATTGGTAGAGCAGCTGAATTTGAAATCGGCGGATTTTGTCTGTCTGAATTTTGCCAATGGCGATATGGTGGGGCATACGGGAGTTTATAAAGCTATTCAAAAGGCTGTAGAGACGGTAGATGCTTGTGTGGATAAGGTGGTAACAGCTGCTCAGGCCAATGGATACGAGGTCTTGATTATCGCAGACCATGGTAATGCCGATCATGCCGTGAATGAAGATGGAACGCCTAATACGGCTCATTCACTGAATCCGGTACCTTGTATTTGGGTGACGACTGAAAAAGGAAAAGAATTGAGGGATGGTGTTTTAGCCGACGTTGCACCGACGATTTTGCAGATAATGGGAATTCCTCAACCGGCAGAGATGACGGGGAAAACCTTGATCCAGTAGATTTTCCGGAGAAAAACCCGAAAAGGATAAAACAGCGGCGTTTTGTACAGCCGCTGTTTGTTTTTGCTAATTTATCTATATTTGTTCCCGTTTATAATGGAGTAAGAAAGGATGGTACAGATTGGAGACGTTTTAGTTAGTTTTGATATTTTCGAAAAAAAATTTTGTTGTGATCTGAGTCAATGTAAAGGTATATGTTGCATTGAGGGAGATTACGGAGCTCCTTTGAATAAAAAAGAGATCCGGAATATAAAAGAAAATTACGAAAAGATAAAAACTTATATGAAGCCGGAGGGGATAGCTGCTATTGAGCAACAAGGGTTTGCAGTGAAAGATTGTGATGGTGAATGGACCACCCCCTTGATAAATGGGCGGGAATGTGCTTTTGCGATCGAAGCAGATGGCTGCTGTTGGTGTGCTATGGAGAAAGCCTGGACAGAGGGGAAAAGTACCTTCCGCAAACCTGCTTCCTGTCATTTGTATCCTATACGAATTGCCAGATATGTGGGATTTGAAGCTTTAAATTATCACAAATGGAGTGTTTGCCGGGAAGCCCGTATCAAAGGAGAAAAAGAAGGCATTCCAGTCTATCGTTTTCTCAAAGAAGCCTTGATTTCGCAATACGGAGAAGAATGGTACAAAGACCTGGAGTATGCCGCACAGGAATACGAAGCCGGTCGCCTCATTACACATTAGGGACGTGCCCTAATGTGTAATTTTGCCTTTATTTTTTTAATCCCTCTCTCCTTTCGTTATACTTCGGAAAGTTTAGGTAGCCAAACGTTTAAATGTCAGGCAATAAATAATAGTTGGTGCTTGGCGGCTACTGGGTTAACAGTTTATAGCGGAATGTATTTTTAGTTCTGACGAAAAGATCAGGATTAAAATTTTTAATCTAGCAAATCGACGAAACTTTCAACCTGTTTCAAAAAGATCGGTTAATGGTCCTCGAATAAATAAGTTTTAAATTATATTCACATTTGAACCTTTATACAGATGAATTCCTGAATTTTCTGAATCTCCTCGAGTCTTTAAGAGAAGCGAATTTTGGGAGAAGTATATTTTAAAAGTTCGTCTTTATCTTTCTAACGGGCTTTAGGGGCATTTCCTATTTTAAGTTTTTATTTCTCTCCTTTTTCTGGAGAATTCGGCACTTGCTTCTTCGTCCTATATAATAGATAAAAATAGGATAAAATAATAAACTTTGAATCTTAAACGCTTCTGGAAAGCCACAAATAATAAAGCAAATTCTCAGATAAGAGTAATGCTTAAAAAATACGGAGACTCTTTTTATTCCATTGGCGCAAAATTCGTTCTTCATAGGTGTATTTCTTGCCTTGAATTCTCTCTTTTTCGGATAAGTAACCTTTCATCATTGCTTCATTTTGTTTTTAAATTTAGGAATTTAAAAGAAATCAGAGAGAGGAAGCGAAAGAATTTTTAGTTTATTCTATTTTGAGGATTGTTTTTAGGTCGCTGCGTCAAAAATGTGTGAGTAGAAGAATTCTGACTCGATTTTTTTGAAAAAAGTTTGTAAAAAGAGAAATACTCCCTATATTTGCAGCGCGAAAGCAAAACGGTAGATGTAGCTCAGTCGGTTAGAGCGTCGGATTGTGGTTCCGAAGGTCGTCGGTTCGAGCCCGATCTTCTACCCTTGATAAACCGCTTGAAATTATTCAGGCGGTTTTTTATAATACCGGAAAATTATCTAACAGCTCTCTTTCTATCGAATTCATTCAAATTTTTGTCCGATCAAATAAAATTTCCCATTATTTTACACAGTAGGGACGTGCCCTAATGTGTAATTTTACATCCTTTTACTTTTAAATTTGGATAAGGATCGTACCGTAAGGGATCTTTGTTTTCGCAAAAAAGGTCCGTCCCTCTGGGGGAAATTTAAAAGGAATCAGGAGGATAAAAGAGCCACTAAAGATTTGGAATATGGGTACAGTAGAGCTATATCTGGCTATAGCTGTATTTTCAGAAAACATTCTTTGAGATAGGTGTAATTTTTTATTTTTTAAGATGATATTTTTCCGGCCTATAGAAGATTTTTATTTCAAGAGTTCGTTTTACTCTGTTTGGGCTGTCCTTACAAGCCTTTGGCGGTTGTTATACGAAATAAGTTAAATTTATAATTGGATCTTCTTTTCTCTACCCTTTCACCAGCAAAAATTTTGCTTGATCCCTTTTGTTGATAAAATTGGAAGGGAAATAAATACAATTTCAAGATTAAAATTTTTATGAGCAGTAAAGAGAGGGTTGAAAAGACAGCAAGATAGGAAACAATTTAGGAAATGAAAATATTTCGAAAGGCCGGTGAAGAACGGGAAGAGGAATTATAAATATAAAAAATTACACATTAGGGCACGTCCCTAATGTGTAAAAAGAAAAAGAGATTCCAATTAATTTTTAAGAGTTTGTTTATTAAAATCTCTATTATTCCTGCGAATCGTCCCTAATAGATACAATTATATCGTCGTCATTTGTTATCAATCTTACACAATAATAATTTCCATGGTTTGATATTTCGTATCTTCTTTCCCTAATGGAATAACCGGCATAGTGCTGCGCGATAAAATCCGTTACATATTCTGGTAATTGTTCTGTATCTTTCATCTGCCAGGATGTAGAGAACCAATAACCATCCCAGGAGAGTTCGACCCTTTTCAGATTGTTTTCATGAGAAATATATATTTCGATATGCCCCTCATCGTTAAACAATATGCCAAGGACGGGTGCCTGAGAATAATATTCTGCCATATAAGCGTTCACCTCTTCCGGTACTTTTATCAACCGAAATTGGTCGTTATTTCCATATAAAGTCCGAATCAGTATGCCGTCGGTCTGTATATATACATTTTGTCTGATTTCTCCTTTGAGGATACTGATCCGATAGAGTGCTCCTTTCATATTTAGGCGTTCAATCTTGCATATTGCAGTGATTTTGTTCCCTGCATATTCTGAATGAGCAAACGTATATTCAACAGCATAGGGTAACATTTGCGTTTCGGGCACATCTGTTTTGGTCATTTGCCATATACCTTCGGTAGTGAACCAGGCTGTTTCATTGAGATTGTATGTATCTGTAAAGGTTGCGATATAGTAATTATCGACTCTACTCCATTGTCTAGGCTGTAAAGGAGAAAACTTATTAGAAAAAGACCGATCGATATTTTCCGGAATTTTTGTTTCTTCCTCCTTCGTGTCCTCATCACAGGATACAAAGCAAAAAGTAAAAGACAAAAGGAGTAATCCCAATAAAATTTTTGTTCTCATGATACTAAATTTTTGTAATGTGTTTATTTTTTGATTTAAAAGAAATTGACATTATTGTTTTAGGTATATCGGATATTGCTATTTTCAGGACACAAACCTAATAAAATTCTCTTTGATGTATTCTTAAAAGGAGTGTTTATTATATATAAAAATTTCTTTAAGAAAAGGGGGTAAGAATAGGCAATAGTCGGGTTTTCTATCCTATGGATCTGGATTTATATACGATAAAATTCAACTATTTTGTTTTCCTGTTTGAGAAAAAATAAAATTCATTTTTGAGAAAGCGTTTCTGAAAAAAGACTTTTTTCTTTTACTGTTTCTATTTCTTTTCTTTTCATATTCAGGCTTTATACGTTTAAATGTATAACGGATGATAAAAGGGGTGTTGTGGAGGAAGAGGAAAAGGGAGGGAACAGAAATTTTGAATAAATATTCATTTAAATTTAGAATAATTTTCAGAAATGAGGAATTATTGATATTTTTAACCGTTAATATTTTCTTAAATTAATGTGGTAAATAAAAACTTCTGTCAAACCTCAAAAGGAAGACAGGATACAAACCTTTAAATGAATAGTTAAACTTATGAAATGTGAATTGAAATTTGCAGGAATTATTTTGTTGGTAATAGGAAGTTTCGGGTGTAAAGAAACAAAAGAAGCCAAAGAGGGTAGTTCGGAAGAACGAAAACAATTGGAGCTTATTTATCAAGAATTATCGGCTCAGTATGATACTTTGCGTCTTCAGGTCGTACGGGAACCTGCAGGTTATTTAAAATATCCCTATTTGATTCCTGCCGGATTTTATTCTCAGTTGTGGGATTGGGATGCTTTTTTTATGGCAAATCATTTTATCAGCCGAAACCAACCGGAATATATGAAATATTGGGCAATGACTTATTTGGACGGAATAGACGAAGAGGGATATGTTTCCGGTGGGATGACGATAAACGGGCAGCGTAAACTTTTCGGAAAATTTGCGATGAAGCCTTTTTTAGCTCAGGGAGTTTATCAATATTCCCGTTACGCTAACGATTTCACTTGGATCGAACCGTATTATGAGCGTTTGGGACGGATTTTTAAATATCGGAAAGAAACACAATTGGATTCTTTACGGGGATTGTATTACTGGGAGATTGCCATGCAGAGTGGGGCGGATAATAATCCGGCCATGAATTATTTTAAAGAGGATACCCGTTCTTATGATTGTGCGGATGCCTGTGCTTTTCAATATGGGGAATTAAAGGCTATGGCGGTTGTGGCTGCCCACTTAGGGAAGACAGAAGATGCTGCTTTCTATAAAAAAGAAGCAGAGGAGTTGAAGGCAAATGTAAATAAATGGCTTTGGAACGAAGAGGATCAGGTGTATTATAATGTAGATCGTGTTACTGGAGATCAGTATAAAAGAATCAGCTACTCTTCTTTTGTACCGTTAATGTATAAGATGGCCCCGGAAGTCGAGGGAAAAGCCATGATTGAAAAGTATTTATTGAATCCGGAAGTCATGAAATCTTCTTATGGTTTCAGGACTTTGTCGAAACAGGATTGTGATTACAATAATAAAAATATCATTGTTCCTTTTTCAAACTGGCAAGGACCGGTTTGGCCGATTGCCAATTATATTTATTCTATTGGCTTGAAATACTATGGATTTGAAAAAGAGCTTACTTGGCTGGCTGGGACTATGGGTAAATTGTTGACGGAAGATATCCGGAAATATGGGACGATGCATGAGAATTACCATGCAGATACCGGTGCTCCTTTGGCTCCGGATCAAAATCATGTAGATAAAGACGGAAAATTCGTAGGATTTATCAGTTGGAATCTTTGTTTCCAAAATGTAATGGAAGGTGTTCTATACGATAAATGGATGTTATTGGATATAGAAGAACTGTGAGGTTAAAAAAATCAGATAACGGAGGAATGTTTCACTGGTGAATGAAGTTAAGGTTTTGATTTATCTAGGAATCAGAACTGAAAGTTCACTCCTCAGTGAAGCATTTGTTTTATTTTCTCTTCATTTAGAGTGGAAGATCAGAGCCGATATTCTCAAAGTCAGTAAAATCCCCCCAGGTTTATTTTGCAGGAGGCCACTGAAATCTTCTTCAAGACTGTTTTTTCCTCGTTTAAATGGTTTTACTGTTTCCCGGATATAGGGAATATACAGGAAGATAAGCCTGTAATAATGGTAAGAATGAGTTGAAAACAGAGATTTGTGCGGTTTTTTAAATGTCGAATTATAGAGTGAGGAAAGTCGCGTAGTGGATATTGTTCGGGAGAAGACACAGTTGGGATTTATGTATCTGATTGGTCCTTATATTTGTATCGGAGGGAGTTCTTTACCTGGTGTTGGTAGTATTAGCCGGGGTAAGCGATCTGCAGTTTGAAATTTGTCAGAGTTTTTTGAAAAAAATTTAGGAGTATGCCTGCCAGTATTTTTATGCAGAAACAGACTAGTCTTTTGGGGAAATAGAAAGAAAGACCTTTTAAGAGGTGGAAAACTTTTTTGGTAAATTTGAAGCATTATCGAAAATCAAAGGGGAAAACAGAAGGGGACAGAGAAAAGAATTTTTATACCAGTTGTACCGCACTTATGAAAGAATGGTGAATTTTTCAGAGGATGGGAAATATTATAGTGGTTTCAGTCGCCCTATTCATGAGGATAAGGAATGTCCTTTTGATAATGGCGCTTGGGTTGAGTATATTTATTGGGATTTGTATGGTAAGGCAGGATAGGGGTGTTTTATAGAGGAGGGGGGTGAAAAGGAGAGGAAGGATGAGTAGAAAAATTCTAAATCGTCTTTTCTGTTCCCTTTTTGGCTTTTCTTTTTTGTCTCTATGATAATTATCGTTAATTTTACAGTCGTGAAATTTTAAAACGTTTACATAATAGAATAATAAATCATAAAGCATGGCAACAGAAAAATTTTTATGGAGGCATATCGGGCCTCGTCCTGAAGACATTGACGAAATGTTAAAGGTTGTCGGGGTGCATTCTTTGGATGAATTGATCGAGCAAACCGTTCCGGAGTCGATTCGTTTAAAGGAGATATTGGATTTACCGGCACCGCTTACTGAAGCTGAATTCTTCAACCGTATCCGGGAAGTGGCTGCTAAAAATAAGATATATCGTTCTTTTATCGGGCAGGGCTATTATGATACCATATCTCCGGCCGTCATTGTTCGGAATATTTTGGAAAATCCGGCTTGGTACACTTCTTATACTCCTTACCAGGCAGAGGTATCGCAGGGCCGTTTGGAAGCTTTACTGAATTTTCAGACGGTGATATTGGAACTAACCGGCATGGAAATTACCAATTGTTCTTTGTTGGATGAGGCAACAGCGGCAGCTGAAGCTATGCAAATGATGTTTGCTTTGCGGAATAGAGATAAGAAAAAAAGCGGCGATAATAAGTTATTTGTAGATAATCAGGTATTTCCTCAGGTGAAAGATGTTTTGATCACCCGTTCGGCTCCTTTCGGGATCGAGTTGGTTTATGGGGATTACGATTCTTTTGAATTTACGCCTGAGATATTCGGGGCTATTATACAGTATCCGGCTGCGGATGGACAGATCCGGGATTATAAAGCTTTTGTGGACAAAGCACATGAAAATGGAGTATTGGTTACGGCTGATGCGGATATCATGAGCTTGGTATTGTTGACACCTCCGGGAGATTGGGGAGCTGATATTGTGGTCGGCTCTACGCAGCGTTTCGGAATCCCGATGGGTTACGGTGGTCCCAGTGCTGCTTATATGGCTACACGGGAAGAGTACAAACGGAACATCCCGGGACGTATTATCGGTGTGACAATTGATGCCCAGGGAAATAAGGCTTTACGTCTGGCTTTGCAAACCCGCGAGCAGCATATCAAACGGGAAAAAGCTTCTTCTAACATCTGTACTGCAAAGGCATTGGATGCTACAATGGCTGGTTTTTATGCTGTTTATCACGGAAAGGAAGGATTGGAAAGAATAGCCAAACATATCCATTCTGCAGCGGTTATTTTGGCCGAAGAGATTCAGAAATATGGATATAAGTTGAAAAATGAGAAGTTTTTTGATACCCTTCGTTTCGATTTACCCCAAGGAGTGAAGGTTGAGGATATCCGCGACCGGGCATTGGAGAAAAAGATTAATTTGCATTATAGTGATTGTTGCTGTGGAGGTGCAGCTGTAGGCTTATCTACGGATGAGAAAATTAATGAAGCGGAAATCAATACGATTCTTCAGATTTTTGCAGAAGCTGCCGGCAAAAAAGCGGAGCAGGTTGCATTTTTAGATGAACGCACTGTATTGGATCCGCAGATGATCCGGGATGACGATTTTCTGAATGAGCCGGTATTTAAATTGTACCATTCGGAGACGGCTATGATGCGTTATATGAAGAACTTGGAAAGACGGGATATTTCTTTGGCGACTTCTATGATTTCTTTGGGTTCTTGTACGATGAAGCTGAATGCGGCCGTGGAAATGTTACCTTTGTCTTGGCCGGAGTTTGGAGCCATACATCCTTTTGTACCGGTATCTCAAGCTGAGGGATATCAGCAGATGATCCGGGAAACCGAAACCATGTTGGCGAAAGTAACGGGTTTTGCTGGATGTAGCTTACAGCCCAACTCGGGAGCTGCCGGTGAATACGCATCTCTGATGGTTATCCGGCAATATCATCTTTCCAGAGGGGAAGCACATCGGGAAGTCATGTTGATTCCGGCCTCTGCTCATGGAACAAATCCTGCTTCCTGTACTATGGCTGGTTTTAAATTATTGGTAGTAGCTAGTACGGCCGAAGGAAATATTGACGTAGAAGATTTTAGGGCAAAGGCTGTAGCTAACAGAGATAATCTGGCAGGAGCAATGATTACCTATCCTTCCACTCACGGGATTTTTGAGGAATCTATCAAAGAATTGGCGAAAATTGTTCATGAAAATGGTGGGTTGTTGTTTATGGACGGAGCCAATATGAACGGGCAATGCGGTTTGACAAGTCCCGGTACTATCGGTGCTGATATCTGTCATTTAAATCTGCATAAGACATTTGCAATGCCTCACGGAGGTGGCGGTCCGGGAGTCGGTCCGATCTGTGCTGCCGCTCATTTGGTGGACTTTTTACCGACCCATTCCGTGGTGAAGACGGGAGGAGATAAAGGTATACATGCCGTGGCGGCTTCTCCTTATGGCTCTGTCAGCTTATTGCCTATCACTTATGGATATTTGTTGATGTTGGGCGGGGAAGGTTTGAAAATGGTTACTCAAATGGCCATCCTGAATGCCAATTATCTGGCTTCTGCTTTTGAAAAACTGGGATTCAAAATTTTGTATAAAGGTAGTAAAGGCCGGGTAGGGCACGAAATGATATGGGATTGTACTTCTTTTAACAAGGAATATGGTATTTCTGATTTGGATATCGCCAAACGGTTGATGGATTTCGGGTTCCATGCTCCTACTTTGTCTTTCCCTGTTCACGGCACTTTGATGGTAGAACCGACCGAAAGTGAACCAAAAGAAGAGTTAGACCGTTTTATCGAAGCCCTGAAGACCATTCGGGACGAAATCTTGGAAATTGGAGAAGGCAAAGCCGATAAGACTGATAATGTTTTGAAAAATGCTCCGCATACTCATAAGGTGCTCACAGCTGACGAATGGGCCCATGCCTATCCACGCAGCAAAGCTGCTTATCCTTTGTGCTGGGTGGCTGAAAATAAATTCTGGCCGCAGGTGGGACGTGTAGACGATGGTTATGGCGACCGCAACCTGATATGTTCTTGTCAGGCACTCTATGAAGAAGCAGACTTATAATAAGTTTGAAGGGTAAGAGAATGTCCGAAAAAAGTTGAAATTTTACTTTTGAGGCATTCTCTGCATTGCAAACGATCGTTCAGACGATCTGATTCTCTCATTATTTTACACATTAGGGCACGTCCCTAATGTGTAATTTTTTGTTTTAAGGTTTGTATTTTACCTTTGAAGCTGGTTGTACAAATGTTTTTTATTTTAAGAGATCCTTCCTCTTATTGGAAGATGTTTTCATTAAAAAGGTTGTTTTATACCTTTCAATTTGGTTTTAGAATAAAGTCCGAAAACCTAACCCTTCTCTCTTTTTCCTTATTCTTCGCAACTATTGCCGGGTGCTTTTTTGCGAAAGAGAGAAAAGTTGACACTACCGTATTTCCGTCTTTCGTAAAAGTAAGGTAGAGCCGAATAGTCTACGGAGGCCGGATGTTCTATTACAGCAATTCCGTTTTCTGTCAATAAATCGTTTTCAAAAATGCTTAGCGGGACTTGTTGTATAGAAGGAAGATTATAGGGAGGATCTGCAAAGATAAGGTCGAACTTCCGGCCTTTGAGTTTTTGGCAGGCCATAAACATATCTGTTTTATAGACTTTTAGGTTCCGGAATCCCAATTCTTTGGACATGCGTTTGATAAAGGCAAAATGATTGTAATTTAACTCTACTGCAATAATTTCGTTGGCTCCCCGGGAAGCAAATTCATAACTGATACTGCCGGTACCGGAAAAAAGATCTAGTACGGAAATCCCTTCAAAATTGATATAATTACTGAGTACATTGAAAATGTTTTCCTTGGCGAAATCCGTTGTAGGACGGGCTGTAAAATTTTTGTCCGGAATGATTTGCCGGCCTCTGTGTGAACCGCTGATTATTCGCATGTATGTATATTTAGAAAGTGGACAAAACAGGAACTATTTAATTTCTCGTCGTTCAATAACCGATTGAGTCGGGTGTCTTTCAAAAGAGAGACATTCGGAATATACGTATTTAATGTATTAAATAGTTTTGGATCATTTACCAGTTCCCCGGAAATTGTTGTTTGTACCGTTTCTTTGTTGGTGTTGGTTTGTTTCAGACTGTTTAGTATATGAAAAACAATATCAGTTACAGAACGATAAGTAAAAGTATTGAATAAAGTTATTTTTTTATCGTGTATAAGTAATAAATCGAAATAACGGTTTTGAATGTCGATAAAGAGGTATTCTTGTGGAAAAATCGCTGCTGTGAGAGAGTGTATAATAAAAGGATAGGCGTGATTTATCATCACGGCAGCAGGGTAATGCGTTTTTAAAAAGGTCAACAACTGTGTTGGATGGGATTCTACAAAATAACATTCCGAACGGGGAATGAGGCGGGTGAGAAATTCTTCCTTTTTTTCAAGGGGAAAGCAAACCCGGTACAGTTCAGCTAGATGGTCTTTGTGAAAAGCGGGGAGGGGAATCAGGGTTTTCTCTTGTTTACAAAACAAGAGATATACTTTTTGATAAGGTAGATTCAATATTTCCTCGGTCGTCAGTATTTGATAAATTTTCGTAAGCCCTTCTATACGGGATTCGGGCTGGTAAACCTGGTGAGAGAATAGCAACAACCGATTGGAAGAATCGTGTACGCAAAATGAAAGTCCATCCGTTGCAAAACGGATGGACAAAATATATTGAATCGAATTCTCTTTTACAAAATGTTTATCTAACTGATATAAATTTTGCATGTAATCTGTTCATTATTCCCAGTTTCCTACATTATTGTTGGCTTCCTGCAAGTCGCCTACTTTCAGGCCGGGATATTTTTTCAGACGTAATCTTTCTCCGTTTTCTTCGAGAATTTGTTCGTGATATTCTCCCTCGACATCTTCGAAAATCTTATCGTTGGAAATACGGGCTTCGAATACCGGAACTTCTACACCGGAGTCGGTTTTAATTTTACCGGCACCCATTTTAAATTCATATTTTTTATTGGTGAACGGCACATATTTGATCATATCGATCGGATAGGATTTTCCGAAAGTATTTTCCAAAGCATTTACCTGTATTTTTTCACGGATAATCAATCCTTTCTTGATCGCTTCTGCTTCGGTCATACCGGCTTCCAATTGTTCATCAGTCAACGTACCGATAGAACGAACGATCGTTACTGAATCGTATTTCATAAAATGAATTAACGAGTCAAGACTAGGAGTATATCTGCCATAAACACTTCGGAAAGCATCTTGAGCTGTACGAATGTCTTTCAGACGTTGAATAATCTTATCGTACCTTTGTTCCTTAATAGCTTTAAAACGCTGAGGTACCATGATGCTTTCATAGCATTTGTAGCCGAGGAAAACGATCAGAATTACTAAAAGAATCTGAATAATTAGTTTTTTCATATTTAAGTTATTTTTGTATATTAATTACGTTAAACAATTTCTTTCCCGTTGTAGCTGTGAGCTATTAATCGTATATTTACACTAAATTTCAAACGATGGAAACGCAACTTCAATACTTCATTCCTGCTCGCAAATTTAGAAAAAAAATTAAATTAAAGACCATATTCGGCGATTAAATTTACAGATGATAGAAAAACATTTTGAGGAGATTATCTTAAAGTATTTCGATTTTGAATTTTCTCCGACTCAAAAAAAGGCTGCCAATGAATTCATCCGTTTTTTTTTCGAACGGGAGGAGGAGAGTTTGTTTATTTTAAAAGGCTTTGCCGGGACGGGAAAAACGTCTTTGGTGTCGGCTATTGTCAATGCCTTATTATCATTTGATTATAAGGTCGTGTTGTTGGCGCCTACGGGGCGGGCGGCCAAGGTATTTTCTGCTTATGTGGGACAATCGGCTTTTACGATTCATAAAAAGATTTATCGGCAAAAATCAGCTACAGAAGGCGAAGGAATTTTTGATCTCGGATTCAACGGAGGAGCTAACACTTTGTTTTTCGTAGACGAGGCTTCTATGATTGCAAATGCAGGGGAAGAGAGTAATTTTGGTTCGGGACGTTTACTGGATGATTTGATGGAGTATGTGTATAATGGACGGAATAACCGTTTGGTGTTGATTGGGGATATGGCTCAATTACCGCCGGTAGGTTTGGAGATTAGTCCGGCTTTGGACCCTCAGCAACTTCGTTCGCTTTATCATATAAAGGTTTATGAGGCTATGTTGACAGACGTCATGCGGCAGGCCCGGCAGTCTGGTATTTTGTATAATGCTACGGTTATCCGGCAACACATTGGAGGAAGTGTGGTGGAATGTGCGTTGAGGATAGCTGCATTTCCGGATGTATACCGCATCAACGGCGGAGAGTTGCTGGAAGCAATAGAGGATTGTTATGGGAAATATGGAGTAGACGAGACAATTGTCGTATGTCGGTCGAATAAAAGGGCCAACCGTTTTAATGAAGGCATCCGCCGGACCATTTTATACAGAGAGGAGGATTTTTGTAGTGGGGACCGGATTATGGTTGTAAAAAATAATTACTATTGGGGAAAAGATTACGAACATATTGATTTTATTGCCAACGGAGATATTGCTACGGTAAACCGGGTGGGAAAGAGGGCGGAGATTTACGGTTATCATTTTGCCCGAACGACCTTATCGATTGACAGTTATGAAGAAGAAATCAATGCTTGGGTGATGCTGGATACCTTGATTTCCGATGCACCTGCCCTAACGTACGAGGAGAGCCGAAATTTTTATAATCGCATTGAAGCTGATTATGCGGAATGGACTTCCCGGCGTAAGCGGTTTGAAAAAGTGAGGGAAAATGAATTTTTCAATGCCTTGCAAATTAAATTTGCTTATGCTGTGACCTGCCATAAAGCTCAGGGGGGGCAATGGGATGCTGTTTTTGTCGATCAGGGGTGGATTACAGAAGAAAGGATGACAGGGGAATATTGGCGGTGGTTGTATACGGCTGTAACGAGGGCCCGGAAACGACTCTATTTTATCAATTTCAAACCGGAATTTTTTGAGGAAGAAGAAAAGATTGATAAAATTTGTGAGTAAAGAACGGAAGAGAAGCAGAAATTGTAAGGAATAGATTATAACTTTTGATTTTGCAAAAGGAATGAAAGCAAAAAGAAAATCTCTTTTCAGACGGTTGGTCGGCTGGATCAGGAATCTTATTTTGGCTTTTTTGTTTTAAGTTTATTGGCTGTTGTTTTATACAAATATATGCCGGTTTATGTCACTCCTTTGATGTTGTTGCGTGTGGGAGAACAACTGTGGAGGGGAGAGAATGCCCGCCTGGAACACCGATGGGTGCCTTTAGACGAAATTTCCCCCGCCTTGGTGCAGGCAGTGGTAGCTTCTGAAGACAATCTCTTTTTGGAACACAAGGGGTTTGACTGGGTTCAGTTGAAAAAAGCGAGAGAAGAAAGCCAGCAGGGAAGGAAGCAGAGAGGGGCGAGTACCATTTCGCAGCAGACGGCTAAAAATGTTTTTCTTTGGCCTTCCCGTTCCTATTTCCGTAAAGGGTTAGAGGCCTATTTTACCTTATTGATCGAATGGATTTGGGGAAAAGAGCGAATTATGGAGGTCTATCTGAATTCGATTGAAATGGGGAAAGGTATTTATGGGGCTGAAGAAATTGCCCGTATTAACTTTTCAAAATCGGCACGGATGCTTACGGTTTCAGAGGCGGCATTGATTGCGGCTACTTTACCGAACCCTTTGCGGTTTGATTCAGCCCGTCCTTCTCCTTATCTATATCGTCGTCAAGCTGCAATTCTAGATTTAATGGAAAAAATCGGTCCTGTAAAATTTTAGAAGTAAGCTGTGTTTTCGAAACAATACTGTAGGAAAAGAGGGGGAATGAGCAGATTGGCCCTCCTTTTATCGGATTAATGCTTCTCTTTCGGCTTGCTGATTCCAAAGAATACCCCCAAAGTCATGTAAGATACTGACTTTGGGGACATTCTCTTTTGGGAGGATTCAGTAGGTTTTACTAAATATTTAAATCTTTGATGATTCCCTCAATTTTTTGGTTTGCGATTTGTTGAGCTTTTTCAAAGTCAGCTATGCTTTCCATTTCTGCTCTTGCTTCGAAATAAAATTTGATCTTGGGTTCAGTTCCGGAGGGACGCACGGAGATTTTGCAGCCGTCCGCCAGGAAGAACTGAAGGACATCGCTGGTGGTCGGAAAATCCATCGGGCTAACTTTGCCGGTCGTCAGATCGGTCGCTTTTAAATCGGCATAATCCTTTTTAATCACGACACGGCTACCGTTAATGCTGCTGGGAGAATTGTGCCGGAATTCCGACATCATATTTTTAATCTCCTGAGCTCCGCTCAATCCTTTTCTGACGATATAGATCATTTTTTCCTGAGAAAACCCGTATTCGGCGTATATTTCTTTGAGCAGGGTAAAGAGAGTTTTTCCGTTATCTTTGGCCCAGGCGGCGATTTCTGCCATAAGAGAGGTCGAAGAGACAGCGTCTTTATCCCGGGTAAAGGAACCTGGCATAAAACCGAAGGATTCTTCGCCGGCGCCGATATATCCGTCGGCTCCCTTTTTCCGGATCATGTCGGCAATCCATTTGAATCCTGTATAGACATCGTAACAGGGGATTCCGTTTTTTTCGGCAATTTCTTTGAGGAGTTCTGAAGTGACGATGGTTTTAATCGTGTATTCATTGCCTTTTATCAATCCCAATTCCTGACGGCGTCGGATGATGTAATAGGTGAAAATAATGTTGGTTTGATTGCCGTTCAGTAATATCCATTCCTTGTGATCGTTTTGTACGGCAATTCCGATACGGTCTCCATCGGGATCACAGGCCATTGCCAAATCAGCATTTATTTCCCGGGCTTTATCCAAAGCCATCTTGAAAGCTGCCGGTTCTTCCGGATTAGCAGAAGCTACTGTCGGGAAATCGCCGTCGGGAATCATTTGTTCTGGAACTGTTGTAATATTGGTAAATCCCCAATAACGTAGAGAAGCCGGTACGAGTTCGTAGGTGGTTCCATGCAAAGGAGTAAACACGATTTTTAAGTCGTGCTGATGTTGAATAGCTTCCGGAGAAAGACTCAGGGTTTTTACTTTTGCTAAAAATTTTTGATCGATATCTTTTCCGAGGATGACAATTTTATCTTTTACCGGAGTAAATTTAATATCCGTAACTTTTATTTTTTTTACTTCCTCGATGACATTTTTGTCGTGGGGGGGCACAAGCTGGGAACCGTCTTCCCAGTAAGCTTTGTAACCGTTGTATTCTTTGGGATTGTGAGAGGCGGTGATGATCACTCCTCCTTTACATCCCAATTCCCGGATAGCGAAAGACATTTCCGGGGTAGGACGTAGGTCCTCGAATAGATAGGCCGTGATTCCGTTGGCAGAGAAAATAGCCGCTACTGTTTCTGCAAAATACCTGGAATTATGACGACAGTCGTGTCCGATACATACAGCTTTGTGCGGAGCATCGGGGAATACTTTATTGATATAATTGGCAAAACCTTGAGTGGCCGCTCCGACCGTGTAAATATTCATCCGGTTGGTGCCGGCTCCCATGATTCCCCTTAATCCTCCGGTACCGAATTCAAGATCATTGTAAAAGGAGTCAACCAATTCTGTGGAATCTGCTGCGTCCAGCATTTTTTTTACAGCTTCCTGGGTTTTCTGGTCATAAGCATCGTTCAGCCAGGCTTCAGCCTTAGCTTTGGCAGTCTTGATAATTTCAGTATTCTCCATAATTCCTTCGTTTTATATTGATAAATAGTTTGTATGTCATTCCGCTTATACGGATGCTGTAAAAAATAAGGCAAAAATCACTAAGCTTCAAATTTTTCTTATCTGCATCCTGAACATAAAAAACTGAACTTGTCACAAATTTAAGAAAAATAAAAAAAGCTCTACTTTTTTGTAGAGCTTTTATTTCAATGAAACCGTTAAGATCTCTTTTCTTTGATTCTGGCCTTTTTACCAGTAAGATCGCGGAAGTAGTAGATTCTGGCTCTTCTGACTTTTCCGGTTTTGTTTATTTCAATCTGTTTGATGTAGGGAGAATTCAAAGGGAAAATTCTTTCCACTCCTACGTTACCAGACATTTTTCTTACCGTAAAAGTTTTGTTTCCGGCTGCTCCTTTGATCTGGAGAACAACTCCCCGGAAAATCTGGATTCTTTCTTTGTTTCCTTCAATGATTTTGTAGTGTACGCTAATCGTATCACCGGGGACAAATGAAGGATGCTCAACTTGATTTTCGTTTGCAAATGATTGTTCTGCAATTTTAATTAAGTCCATCTTTTTCGTTTTTAATAATTTACCGAACGCAATATTACTACCTGAGCTTTTTGTAAGAGATTACGTACGTTGTCTGTTTTTAATATTCTAGCGGGTCTCCAGGAACCCTTATATTACTCAATCGGGCAACAAAAGTAGAGAAATAATTTCGGAATGCAAAACATTTCTCAGAATAAAAGTTTAAAAGCTTTATTCCTTTGAACTTTCGAACGTTTCCCTCATGAGCGGTTATTCTACCACTTTCTGTTTATCTCCCATGTGGTTGATAATCGTGCGTAAATACCAGTCCGGAAGCGGAGGATTTTCTACTTTCGGATTTTTCTGTCCCGGGAGAGCTGTTTTTATATTGCCGTCCATATAACGGGGGAAGAGATACGCATAGAAATCTCTCCAGGTAGCTACCAGTTGATTGCCTGTATTGCAGGAAAAATCTGTCAGGTAAGCTACAGCCAGTTTCTGATCTTGTGCTATGATACTCATGGCTGCTGCATCTGTCATCTGTACATAGGCTTTGTATTGTGTTTCCAAAGCTTTTTGTTTGGCCCGGATATCCGGGTGAATGACATTGTAGCGGGTATAGGCCAGGTTGGTTACCTGATTGAATACCCAGAAGGCGGCTTTGTTGGTGAATTCCATCATACTACCATTGCCTACGGCATAAGCGTAAGGAACCTGGGTAGCGGCAGTATACATCGGAAAGTAGACTGTGCTGGCAGCGTCGTCTACACCGAACCAAAGGATTCCTCCTACTTCGTCCGGCAGCCAGCTGCGGCTTTGGCTGACGAAGGTAAATCCTGTTTGTTGGGTAGCTGTTGCCCGTTCGTTTACGTAAGTGACAGAGTCTACTTTATAGTTCATGGGTCTCCAACGGTAAGGGCATTCATACGGACCGGCTCCTGGATCTTTTCGCATATCCAGCTCTGTTCCTTCGAGGTGATTTCGCATAAAATCCATGATTTCCAATACGTCGACTTTCCTGTTGGGTTTTATCCAAAGTGGCATCCGATTTAGAGCATAGCCTTTTTCGTCCTTTTGAATATTTGTCCCTTTGGCATACTCCCAATATTGTGCCATATCCGGGTTTAATTCGTTGAAAAATGCCCATACCCGAATTTCACAAGCCCTTGCTCCGCTGAAGTCTACCGGAGCATAAGTATCGGAAAAACTGAAATCTGTATTTTTAGCCGTTTGTGGATAAAAGCCTTTTTGTTTGGCAAATGAAATAACGTCTTTAGCATATACTGTCGTAATTTCTTTGTTGAAAATGTCCTTTATTTTTTCAGAGGAAATAGAGGTACGGCCTTCTAACGGAAATGTCGTAATACGAGCTTGATTGGCGTGGGCACAAATATAGCCGTCCGGTACCATCCGGGCCACCCAGACCGCTCCTTTTTCACCTTCTCCTTTGCCGATCATTTCCATGATCCATACTTCATTCGGGTCGCTGATTGAAAAGGATTCCCCTTCACTGGCATAGCCGTATTCCTCGACCAGATCCGTCATTACCAGAATCGCTTCCCGGGCATTTTTGGCTCTTTGAAGGGTTAAATAAATTAAACTACCGTAATCTATAATTGCTCCTTGCTGAGAAGAAAGTTCGTGCCGGCCTCCATAGGTGGTTTCTCCTATAGCCAGCTGGTGTTCGTTCATATTACCGACTACATTATAGGTATGACGTACCTGAGGAATTTTTCCCAGGTATTTCCCGGTATCCCATTCGTAAATATCCACCAGACTGCCTTCCGGCCAATCCGTTGCCGGCCAGTGGTAAAGTTCCCCGTATAATACATGGGAATCGGCGGAATAGGTGATGGCCGTAGAACCGTCTTTTGTTGTCGATTTCGTAAATAAAAAGTTGGTGCAAGCCCATACTTGGGACGCGCTTCCGATGAATATAAAAAATATCAGAAAACTTAATTTAGTCATGATTTAGATGATTTATAATTTAGGATTTATACATTTATACTTTAGCGGATTCTGTCGTATGATTTCAAGATCGAAATATCTTTTATAATGCCCCGCATCGCCAGCCAGGTCAGGATAATGCCGATAATCGGGAAACAAAATCCCAATTCGATATGCCATATACCTGTCGGTTTTACAATATTATAAGCCTGAATAGAGACAAGAATGACCAAACCGATCATTAAAATTATATTTACCAGACACATGCGCAATTGTAGTAATTGTTTTTTGTATAAGAAAATGGTAAAAAAAGCAAGCCCTGTGATAATAATATTGAGTATCATGGAAAACCAATTGTAAGTGATAAAAACAGAAGGATTTCCGGCTTGTACATATTTAGAGGTGTAGAACAGAAAGAACGGATTGAGATCTGTATTATTCTGTGGAATTTCTAATTGAATAACCGGTAAAAAAAATAGAAGTCCGGTAATAATGAAGGTTAGAAATAAAAAAACGGATTGTAATCTTTGTATCATAATCGTAAAAGTTTAATCGCTTTCTGCAAGGAAAGATTCAGAAACATAAAGGGGTTCCGCCCATCTTTCTTCAGTTTTGTATATATTTATCCAATATCTTTTTTATAAGGCTAATCTGTCTAATGTATAAGTGATCAATTTGTTCATGTAACCGTGATAATCAGCAGAAGCTGCCCCTGTCATTCTGTTTGCAATAATCAGGCAAATCGTTGCTGCGTGGTGGCCTAACAGATTACAGAGTCCGGTAATGGCAGCGCTTTCCATTTCATAATTGGTTACTTTGTAATCTTTATAATGGAAGGCTGTAATTCGGTCGTTGATTCCCGGCATAGCCAGAGGCAAACGCAGTACTCGTCCTTGAGGACCATAAAATCCTACAGCGGTCAGGGTAACGCCTTTGATTGTTATTCCCTCTGTATGCAGGCGGGATACTAACAACGGGGAGGCATTTACCACGTAAGGATGTGCAGCTTCCGGAGTCCATTGGCAATGTGCTGCAAAAGCTTTTTCGAAATCTTGGTCACACACCTGTGGGGCATTTCCGTAAAAACGAAGTACACCATCGCATCCGATACTTTTTTCTGAGATAACAAAAGAATTGACGGGGATATCTGCTTGTACGGATCCCGAGGTACCGATGCGCACGATATTCAAACTGCGTTTTTCTTTCCGGATTTCTTTTGTTTTCAGATCAATATTCACCAGTGCATCCAATTCGTTTATCACAATGTCGATATTATCTGGTCCGATACCGGTCGATAATACCGATAAACGGCGGTTTTTATACGTTCCGGTGAGGGTATAGAATTCCCGGTTACTTTTTTTCAGTTCAACGGAATCGAAATAGGTTGCAATTGTTTCTACCCGGCCCGGGTCTCCTACCAGGATGACCGTATCTGCCAGGTCTTCCGGCAATAAATGCAGATGGAATATACTTCCATCATCGTTCGTTATGAGTTCTGAAGATTGTATAGACATGGTTATTATTTGGTTTTTTAATCCTAAAAGCAATGTACTCTTCCCTGTTTTTCTCCTCTTTTTTATTTGCTGCTCAAAAATAAAAAGGTTTGACAGATAAACAAAATAAACTTCCGATAAATGTTTAAAAGTTTGAATGTTCCCGCCTTCGGATAAAATGTTGCGGGAGGATGTAAAATGTTCCCTTCAGATTTTAGAAAGATTGCTGTACATTTATTTGTAATTTTTGTTAAATTCGCGAGGGGATATATAGTAATGTGTGTTATGGATATTGTTAAACTTCAAGGAACGGACAGAAAATTGTACGAATTTGTCTGTCCATTGGTGATGAACCCGGCTATTTTGCGGCAAAACAACAACTACCCATTTAAAACGGGACCTCGGTATGTGTGGTATATAGCTGCCGGAGGCGAACAGGTAATTGGATTTATACCGGTAAGGAAAACGACTACTGGTAATTATGTAATTGATAATTATTATGTAAAAGGAGATGATGGAGTGGTCTTGAACAAATTATTGGTAGAAGTGATTAAAGAGGAGGCGAGAAGGGCGGACCTTTGGGCTATTGTTCATAAACGCCATGTAAAGCAGTTCTTACAAAATGGTTTTCGAATCCATATTGAGTGGAAAAACTACAATAAAATGCGGTATTATTTGGAGGAAAGAGCCATATGTACAGATTAAATGTGTATGAAGCAGCGCAGGAAAGACTGAAGATTATCTTCGATTATTTTGATTATGTGTACGTTTCTTTTTCAGGAGGAAAAGACAGCGGTGTGCTCCTGAATCTCTGTGTGGATTATATCCGGAAATATGCTCCCGGACGTAAATTGGGGGTGTTTCATATGGATTATGAAATTCAGTACCGGCAGACAATCGAATACGTCGAACGTACCTTGTCGGAAAATAGGGATGTTCTGGAGGTTTTTCATTGTTGTGTTCCTTTTAAAGTGCCTACCTGCACTTCCATGTTTCAGCCGTATTGGCGTCCTTGGGACGAGGATTATCGGGATATATGGGTCAGAGAGAGGCCGGAGGGTAGCCTTACGGAAAAGGATTTTAAATTTTTTCATACAAATCTTTGGGATTATGAATTCCAAAAATTGTTTCCCGAGTGGTTACGGCAGCAGAAAAAATGTCGGCGGATTTGTTGTTTGGTGGGCATTCGGACCCAAGAAAGTTTCAATCGCTGGCGGGCTATACACAGTGGGAAGAATTACCAGCGGTTGAAGGAATACAAGTGGACACACCGTATTAGCCGGCAGGAATATAATGCTTATCCTATATATGATTGGAAAATTACGGATGTATGGGTAGCTAATAGCCGGTTTAACTGGACCTATAATTCTTTGTACGACTTGTATTATCAGGCAGGGATTCCGCTTTCCCGCCAGCGGGTAGCCAGTCCGTTTATTTCTCAGGCGATTCCGACTCTGGCAGTGTATAAAGCCATTGATCCCGATACCTGGGGACGGATGATAGGGCGTGTCAATGGTGTAGGTTGTGCGGGAATATACGGAAGTACCGTAGCTATGGGGTGGAGAAGCATCACTTGTCCGCCTGGTTTTTCATGGAAAGAATATATGTATTTTCTGCTGAGCACCCTTCCGGAAGAGATCCGGCAGAATTATTTGGATAAACTGGCGGTAAGTATCCGGTTCTGGCGGGAAAGGGGCGGGTGTCTCGCAGAAAAAACGATAGAAAAACTGAAGGCGGCCAATATCCCGATATCTATAGAAGAAACGAGTGCGTACCGGACGAAGAAAAGACCTGTACGAATGGAATATCTGGATGATATCGACATTCCTGAATTTAGAGAGATCCCCACTTATAAACGAGTGTGTATCTGTATAATGAAGAACGACCATACTTGCAGGTATATGGGATTTTCTCAAACCAAGCGGGATAAGGGTATGAAAAAGTATGCGATGAATAAATATAAAGCTTTTGAAAATGGTAAAAAAATTTGAAAGCCCTGTGTATACTGTGAAAGCCGTACCGGTGGAGAAAGTCGTTGCCAACAGTTATAATCCCAATGTAGTAGCTCCGCCTGAAATGCGGTTACTGGAAATATCGATCTGGGAGGATGGGTATACAATGCCTTGCGTTTGTTATTATCTTCAAGAGGAGGATCAGTATGAAATTGTGGATGGCTATCATCGTTATATGGTGATGAAAACCTCCCGGCGTATTTACGAGAGAGAAAAGGGACTGTTACCGGTAGTCGTAATCGATAAAGATATATCCCAAAGAATGGCATCCACGATTCGCCACAACCGGGCACGCGGGATGCATTCTGTAGAATTGATGTCGGGGATTGTGACGGAATTGGTCCGCTCGGGAATGTCCGACAATTGGATCATGCGTAATATCGGAATGGACCGGGACGAATTAGTCCGCCTTAAACAGGTTTCCGGACTGGCGGCATTATTTGCCAGAAAGGAATTCAGTTTGTCGGAAGAGGAGCAGGAAGAACAAGAAAATTTTTCTTAAACGCATTGATTTCCAGAAAAAATAATCGTCTTTCCTGTTACTTTAACTTCGGATGTTTTTCCGGAGAGTTCTGTCGTTTTTATCTGTTTGGCTAATAAAGAAAGGCGGATACATCTGTTAGGATATATCCGCCTTTTGTTAGAGAAAAGAGTTGAAACGGTCTGAGAGAGAACATTCAAACTCTACAAATTTATCTATTTGGCGTAGGCAATGGCACGAGTTTCCCGGATAACGGTGACTTTTACCTGTCCCGGATAAGTCATTTCATCTTGGATACGTTTAGCGATATCAAAGGAGATTTTTTCGGCTTCGTTGTCCGAAATTTTTTCACTTCCTACCACTACGCGAAGTTCACGTCCGGCTTGAATTGCATACGTTTTTACTACTCCGTTATAAGAGAGGGCCAGATCTTCCATATCTTTCAGGCGTTTGATATAGGATTCGACCACTTCCCGGCGAGCGCCCGGGCGAGCGCCGGAAATCGCATCGCAGGCCTGTACGATGGGGGCGATCAGAGTAGTCATTTCGATTTCTTCGTGATGAGCTCCAATGGCGTTGCAGATATCCGGTTTTTCTTTGTATTTTTCTGCCAATTGCATTCCTAAAATAGCATGTGGTAATTCCGGTTCATCATCCGGCACTTTCCCGATATCGTGTAATAATCCGGCTCTTTTGGCTTTTTTTACATTTAGTCCTAATTCTGCAGCCATGATAGCGCATAAATTAGCTGTTTCCCGGGCATGCTGAAGTAAATTCTGTCCGTAAGAAGAACGGTATTTCATTTTACCGATAAGGCGGATGAGTTCAGGGTGTAAACCGTGTATTCCCAGATCGATCGTCGTGCGTTTCCCGGTTTCGATAATTTCTTCTTCAATTTGTTTTTTTACCTTATTTACAACTTCCTCAATACGGGCGGGATGAATACGTCCATCCGTCACCAGTTGGTGTAAAGATAAGCGGGCGATTTCCCTTCTTACCGGATCGAATCCTGAAAGAACAATGGCTTCCGGGGTATCGTCTACAATAATTTCTACGCCCGTTGCTGCTTCCAAAGCCCGGATATTGCGTCCTTCCCTTCCGATAATGCGTCCTTTGATTTCATCGGAATCAATATGGAAAATTGAAACAGCATTTTCGGTAGCTGTTTCGGTAGCTACGCGTTGTATGGTTTTGATGACAATTTTTTTAGCTTCCGTATTGGCTGTCATTTTGGCTTCTTCCATAATTTCATTTACGTAAGAAACGGCTTCAGCTTCGGCTTCTTCTTTCAGGGAGTTGATCAACTTTTCTTTGGCTTGTTCACCAGACATGCCTGAGATAGCTTCCAACTGTTCAATCTGCTGTTTTTTTAATTTGTCCAGTTCTGCCACTTTCTTTTCCAGTAATTCCTTCTGAACGTCGATGTTAGCTTGTAATGCTTGTAAATCTTTGGATTTGCGTTGTATTTCCTCCATCTTCTGAGAGGTGAACGTTTCCTGTTGCTTCAGCTTGTTTTCCGCTATGAGCAATTTGTTATTGCGGGCGGCAGCTTGTTTTTCATGTTCCGCTTTAATTTGGAGGAACTTTTCTTTGGCCTGAAGAATTTTATCCTTTTTGATGACTTCGGCTTCAGCTTCGGCTTCTTTGATAATATTAGCGCTCCTGCGCTTTAGGGAGAGCCGGATCACCACAAAACCGATTACAAAACCAGCAATCAGGGCCACCACCCCTGCTATAATTATATTTGTCATATTATTGAAATTAATTTATTTATAATTAGTATATATTAAGTCATTAATGCAACCTTTTTCTTCAATTATTCTTTTATCACCTTTTCTTCTGCCAGAACAGCATAAAAAAACCCGCACTATTTCATTTAATAAAACCCCTGTATGACACGGGTAGAGCTGCCATTTGATTCAAACTTCCACTGTCCCGAAGGAACTCCGAAGAGTTGAGGCCTGTTTTCGGCAAATAAAGCATCCGCTCTAATTGTTTGAGTGTTGAGTTTTTCGCTTAAATTCGAAATAATGCGGGAATACCTTTACGAATAATTCAAAGAACGCCTATTTAATTACTCTTTGACGAATTCATCAATTTTTAAATTAATTTTTTCAATTTCACGGATCAATGGTTCGGTATCGTTCCTCTTTTCTGCCTGTATCAGCGCTACTGTATGCTGAAAAGCCGTCAAGTACAGAAAATCCAAAGGATCGGCCTGGGTACCATATTTTGCCTGAAATTTAGAAATCATATCGTTAATACGCTTCGATGCTGTCCGGTAAATCTCTTCCTCTTCCTGACTTTTTGCGATGATCGGGAATTTCTTATTCGCGATGCTGACATTTATCGAAACCGTCGTATCTTTTTCACTCATATCAATTGTTCAAAAGAGCAATACACTTGTCAATCTCCCGCACCAGTTGGTTAATTCGCATTTTCGCCTCGTAACTGCCGTCACTACTGCCTGAAATTGCATTCGCCACTCTGGCTGTTTTTAATTCTTCATTTAAAATCTGGTTCTCACTTTTCAAATTTTCGATTTCCGATAACAGTTGTTGTATCCTGTTTTCCTGATCTCTATTCTTTTCCAGTGAGGATATATATAATTTTATTAATCGTTCAACTTTAAATTTCAGCTCGTTTAAAACGGCATCTTGTCTCTCCGTCATATTTTCAATAACTTGAATGGCTGCCTTGTAAACAGCGCTTATTTTAAAGTATTCACAAAAAGAAATCCTCCGATGTTCTTTTCATGACAAAGATAATTTTTTTTCTTTATATTATCAAGAGTGTTGATATATTTGCAGGAGAATTTATGATGTTTTTAATCCATGAAATATTTTTATCTGTACCGTATTATTGTTTTAATTTTGTTTAATCATTTGTTATTAATTTCGTTATCGGCACAAACGAAAGAAGAGATAGCTCCCCTCCGGATACCTCTTTTGTTGAGTGGGAATTTTGGGGAATTGCGGGCTACTCATTTCCATTCGGGGGTGGATTTGAAGACAAAGGGAATTGTCGGGTTGCCGGTGCTTTGTGTGAAGGATGGGAAAGTAGCCCGGGTAAAAGTATCCGCTGTAGGGTATGGAAATGCTTTGTATATAGAGCATCCCGATGGGACCACTACGGTATACGGACATTTACAAAAATTTAACCGCGAAGTAACAGAAGTGGTACGAAGGATTCAGTATGCCAAAGAGTCTTTTGAGATCGATGAAAACCTGTCGGACTATCAGTTGACTTTTCGCAAGGGGGATACCATTGCCTATAGTGGAAATACCGGTTCCTCCGGTGGTCCGCATTTGCATTTTGAATACCGGAATACGGCCACAGAACATACGCTTAATCCTTTACATTATCTGAAAATCCGGGATCATATTGCTCCCCGGATTCGGGTTCTTTATATATATGGTATAGATCAGCAAGGTCGGGTAGGGGTAATACGCAGGTGCGAAGTGAAGAATCTGGGGGACAATAAGTGTATGGTAGCGAAGGCGCAGCTGCCTGCCGGAAAAATCGGAATAGGATTGTATATAACAGATGCAATGAACGGTTCTTGGAATAAGTTGGGCGTTTATAGGTTACAACTTCGTGTCAATGACAGGGAAAGGTTTCGGTTAACGGTAGATTCGGCTGCGTTTGATCAGGGGAATTTGATTAACGGATTGAAAGATTTCCGGCTGTATCGGGATAGGCGTGAGACGGTCTATCGGTGTTTCGGGAGGCATCTGTCGTCTTTGATGGGCGTACAATTGGAAGAAGGAGGATCTATTCTTTTGCAACAAGGTGAAACTGTAGAATTGGAAGTTACGGCAGCTGATATATACGGAAATGAGACTCAATTAAACTTTCAACTGACAGGAGGAGTGGCGAAAAGAGAAAAAGCTGGACCGGTATTGACAGCGGGTCAGCCCCATTGGTTAAAGGCCGGGAGTTATTCGTTGCAATTGGGAGAAAAGTCTTTGTTTCATTCTGTCGACCCATTACAGCAAATCGACTCGGCCGGGTGTTTTATCACCTCTTACGAGGAGGAACCCTTATACCAAAAAGCCCGTTTGCATGTTGCCGGAAATTTTGGAGAAAAAGTTATCCTGTGTCGGATCAGTGATAAAGGAAAGCGGGAAGCTTTAGTTACTCAACGGGATAGTGCCGGATTATATAGTTTTGTAAGTCTCTTGGGGAAATATACGGTAGCCGAAGATACCTGTCCGCCTGTAATCGAATATCTAGGCGTGATCGAGGGCCGGATAAAATTTAAAATCCAGGATGAATTTTCCGGTATTCAGTCGTATCGGGGAGAAGTAAATGGTCGTTGGTGTCTGTTTGAATACGATGCGAAGAGTAAAATTTTAAGTTGTCGGAAAAGTGAACCTGCTTTTGTGAGAGGGCATTTGAATCAAATCGTGCTAAAAGTGACAGACCGGGTAGGGAATTGTACAGAAAAAAAGTTGTCTTTAAAGATATAATTCAGAAAAAGGTAGTGGAAAGAAGTCCGTTCTCTTTTTCAGTTTAAATATATTTCTTATTTTTAGACCTCATCATTTTAAGATTGTCATTATGAATGAAAGGATCGAAGGTTTGGTTGCAGAGGGACAGATTACAGAAGCTTTAGCTGAATTGGAAAAATATCCTGTAGAGCAACAAGGAGAAGCTTGGTTATTATATATAGGTGAATTATATTACAAATTGGGAAAAAGTACGGAGGCTTTGAACAGATTCAATGCCGTACTGCGTATAAATCCGGAAAATGCAAAGGCCTTGGCTTATGTAGAAATGATAAATGGAGTGTTAGACTTTTTTTGTAAAGATTTGCTCAATCCTTAATGCTTTTCGCATACCGGCTTTCCTATAGGTGATTTATCGTATTACAAATTTTCCGGTTTATAGAAAATTAGAAGTTTATCGGAAATGAAAATTTTTCTATAAATATGAAAATCTTGGGTGTGTTTTTTATTACCTTTTGTATTTGGGGTTGTTCAAAAGATACGTGTATGGTGTTGCAGAAAGCCGATCAATTTATGGAAACGTATCCGGATAGTGCCTTGTGCTTGTTAGAAACAATCGATACTCGTCAGTTGACTTCGAAAGAAAATGCTTGGTATGCTTTATTGTATACTCAGGCTTTGGATAAAAATCATAAAGTCATTCCCAATGATTCTTTAATTCGTATTGCGGTTGATTATTATTCACATCACCGGGAGGTACAAAAATTGGCTGAAGCCAAGTATTACTGGGGATGTTATTATATGGATGAAGGGCAAAAGGAGGAGGCGATAAAAGTATTTTTGGATGCTGAAAAGATCGCTTTATCCGTAGAAGCTAATAATTTGTTAGGATTAATCTATAATCGAATTGCCATTTTACAAGAGAATCAATTTCGTATCAAGCAAGCCCAAAAGTCTTTTTCCAATTCTGTTTATTATTTTCATAAAGCTAAGAATCTAAAAAATGAAAATATAGCACTTTTAGGAAAGGGGAATATTTTTAGATATACCAAACAATATGATAGCTGTATTTATTATTTGAATAAAGCTTTATGGATGGCGCAGGAGAGAAATGATACTTCTTTACTAGCATTGACTCATAATTATAAGGGGAATGTATATATTTCCCAAGGTTGTATACAAAATGCTAAACATGAAGCTTTAGAAGCTCTTCGGTTATTGAGAGAAGAGGTTGCTTCCGATTATTATGTTCTATTAGGAGATATTTATCTTCGAGAAAATAAGTTAGATAGTGCAGAATATTATATAAAGAAATGTTTGGATAATACTCAAAAAATAGAAAATATACCAGGGGCATGCGCTCGTTTACAAAAGATTTATGAGAAAAGAAGAAATTTTTCACAAGCTTTATTTTATGCTAAAAAAGTGAATGTTTTAATGGATTCAATGAACCGAGATTTTAAAAAGAAATCTGTGTTAGAGTTTGAACAAAAATATCGTTATGAACAATTACAGCGAGAAGCTGCTTTATTAAAGGCTAAAGAAGCTTGGCTATGGGTAGTTGTAATTAGTTTGGGAACTTTTATGATCATTATTGTAGCTTTATATCAATACATTGTGGATAAGCGTAAAAAAGAACTGATGAGATATAGGTTGCGATTGGAAACTTTTGAGCATAAACTAACAGCACAAGAATATAATTTATTGCTTTTGAGTGGAAGAGATCAAAAATTGAAAGAAATTGTACAGCGACAAATTGAGATTACGAAAAAGATTATTGTAGCTACAACATTAAATGACCGACATCAAATGGATTATAGAAAAATATTAACAGATTTATTGTCTGTTGAAAAATGGGAAGAATTTTGCGAAGGAATAAATATTTTGTATAATGGATTTGTAGAGGAATTAAAGAGAAATTATCCTATGCTGACAGATACAGATATAAAACTTTGTTGTTTAACTTGTGCTGGGTTTACAACCAAAGAAATCGCTTCTTTTATGCAAGTTATGGATTGTACGATCAATAATCGACGTTGTGAAATTATGAAGAAAATTCATGATAGTCGAAAACTCAAATTTAAAGATTTTATAAAAGAGATTGCTAATAAGTGTTCTCATAAGGTGTAGTATCTCTATTTTTCTTATTATCAAAAAATTCTTATACTGTTTTTATAAAAAATCGCCTTTCATATATAATATTTTTATAAATGATAATTCATTTATTCATAATATCTAGTTTTTTATGTTTTTTTTGTTTAAATTTCAGGCTGTAAAAAAAAATTATAGATATGAAAAAAATTGTATTATTTGTATTGTTTAGTTGCTTAGTAGCATGGAGTTATGCTCAGGATGATTATGATCCTTCTGATAGCGAATATTGGATTATTGTTTATCCTGAGCGCCCTATGCCCACTGATCAGGTTCCTGTCCCTATTACCGTTATCAAAACTGCTTCGGACATTTCTGTAATGTTTTTAGTACAGATGGATGAAGTATTAATTGAGTTCTTGGATAGCAAAGAGACTGTTGTATTAAAAAAGGTGGTAAAAGGTGATCCTTTGAATCCTGTTGAAATTAACATTGAAGATCTTCCTAACGGAACTTATACAATTCGCTTTACAGAGGTTAAAGCATCTGATAACACTTACGAAGGTTGTTTTGATGTAGCGGGGAATGATGAATAGGCATAAGTGAGACCTTTCGTGAGGAGAAACAATTATATTAAAATTTTAAAAAGGCTGATCATTCGTTATCAGCCTTTTCTTTTTTATGGAATAATAAATTCCCTAAGAGAAGTAAGTTTATAAGAAGAATTTATTTTAATCTGTGAGAGTAAAATCATTCCCAGGAATAATACCTCTTATCCCTAATTTATGAGGGTACTAGAAACGCTCCGGACAGATTGTGATAAATTTGAAAAAATGACAATTGATAGTCTGTGGATTACGAAATGAGGTGTGATAATTGTTTTTAAATTGATCTATCCTATTTGCAATATTTCCATTTACCTTTATTCTCTACCAAAATTGACGCATTATAAAAGGGATTTATGTACATTGTAGGTAATATTAAGAAAATATTACAATATTATGTATATAGATAAATATAGTATGGTGGTATAGCTGCTATTTTACTTTCTCTATCCATAAAATTCCCTTTAAAAAGCTTTAAATATTGGAACGTTTAAGAACGATCCAATAAGTGTAATGTCTGAAAAAAACAGTTTTAATAGTTGTTATAGTACTTGAAGCGTAAAATTTGTTGTGGTAGAAAAGGTGAAAATTAAATTTGAAAGAAGGATTGACTTTTTTCTTTTGTCTTGAAAAGACGCACATACATAATTTTGTATATGTTAATTTATCATTTGTTAAATGCAAAATAAGTAAATTTCTGTTAATTGTTTTGTATATATTAACATTTGTACTTTACATTTTAACTAAACAAAGCATTTTTGCGCAACAAAATCAGCGTTCTATAACAAAATTAAACATTTAGTTTTATTCATGCAGTGAAAAAACATTGTGTGTGACTATTTAAATCCGAAATAAAAATTCTTTTTGTTATGAATGCTAAAATGTTGTTGATCCATTATCCTTATGGATTGAGAATCGTATGTGTGAAAAGTTTGAGTGAAGATTTTATTATTACAAAGTTGAATGAACACGATTATGAGGCGAAGAGTCGTTGGGACAAATATGTGACGGTTCCATACGATTCGGAAGAATACAAAATCGTATTGCATCCTTTGTCACATCTGACGAAACCTCTCAAAGTAAAAGATGTAATAGTGAAAGCATCGGATTTGATTTGCAAAATCATCGCCGAAAGTATGCACTTGTCGTTAGAAGGTGAGGATACTTCGTGGATTATCAAAGCGATTACCGGTTACTTTGAAGATTCTGCAAGTTGTATCTTTTCGAATGAAATTATGCGTCGGGTTTATTACATTTTGCTGACTCTTCATTTCGATATCACCGGTATGATCAAGCGGAACGAGGCAATCAGTGTGGAAGAACTGAAATACGATCCTTCGAATTTGAGTCCGTTCTGATCGATTAAAGATTGAAATGCTTTCTTGTTTTCAAACATTCAAACTTTTTAAACTTTTCTTATTTCGATATTTCAGAAATTAGAAAAAAACGTTTACCTTTGTCATTCTATTTTTTAAAATATAATGTATTATAAATCAATCCGCTTTGAAAGGAGGTGGGCTTATTCCGGGGAAATATAGAGAATTGAAAAGGATGTTTGATCCAGTAAGGATTTTCGCTGTGGGGGATTCCTATGCAGCGGATAACGGTTTATAAAACCGTTTTTGATCTATTTAGGAATAAGTGAGAGGGGAGGAAAGTGTGTTGTATATAAATATGTATTATTAATAAAATTGAAAAAATCATGATTATAGTACCTTTAAAAGAAGGCGAAAATATTGAAAGAGCCTTAAAAAAATTTAAAAGAAAATTTGAGAAAACCGGAATTGTAAAAGAATTAAGAGACCGTCAGGCATTCACCAAACCTTCTATCCGGAATCGTCAGCAGCATTTAAAAGCTGTTTACAAACAGTCTTTACAGATCGCCGAAGATTAAAATTTTACAAACGGGATTTGTTTATTCCGGACGAAAGTTTTATATTTAGGTACGATTTTTAATCAGAAATCGGAGGCTGTGAAGGAAAGCGATGGGCTTTCCGGGAATGGGAAGGATTTTTGAGGACAGTAGTATAAAATTATGGATATTGCACCCTTTCTGAGTTATCTGGAAAATGTGAAGAGGTATTCGCCTCACACGCTGCTTGCTTATAAGGAAGATTTGGGGCAATTTCTGGACTATTGTGCTACGATCAATGAGGTAAACGATTTTCCGGATGTTACGTCGAAAATGGTACGGGAATGGATGGTGATAGAAATGTCCAAAGGACGTAAGGCTACTACGACTCGGCGAAAGTTGAGTGTCTTACGTACTTTATTTAAATATCTGATGAGGGAGGGGCGATTGGTTGAAGATCCGACGGAGACGATTATCTTGCCGAAGACAGGACGCCGTTTGCCGGTATTTGTACCCGATTATCAGATGGATGAAATATTGGACAGTGAAGATTTGCAGGGAGGTTTTCCGGAAGTGAGGGACAGGTTGGTATTGTTAATGGCTTATTGTACGGGGATGAGGCGGTCAGAGTTAGTGGGATTGAAGATCAGGGATATCGATTTTGCGGGGAAGAGTCTGGTGATTACCGGAAAAGGGAATAAGCAACGCTTGATACCTTTGGCAAATGAACTCATAGCGGATATGCAGATTTATCTGGAGTTCAGGAAAAAGCAGATAACCCGGGAGCACGATTATTTTTTTATTACGGATAAAGGAGCTCCTGTATATGATAAATTCATTTACCGCTTGGTGGTCCGCTGTCTGGGAAAGGTTACGACATCGTCCAAACGTAGTCCGCACGTCCTGCGTCATACTTTTGCGACACAGTTATTGAATAACGGGGCTTGTATTGAAGCTATCCGGGCTTTGCTGGGTCATTCCGATTTGTCTGCTACGCAGGTTTATACTCATAATTCTTTTGAAAATTTAATTAAGGTGTTTAACCAGGCTCATCCAAGGGCTTAAAATTAAAGGAGGAAATACTATGGAAGTTAAAATTAATCCTGTCGGTTTTTCTGCGAGTTCGCAACTGGAAGATTTCATTCAGAAAAAATTCTCCAAGTTAGAAAAATATTACGACGGTATATTGGGTATTGAAGTTACCTTGAAATTGGAAAAGGATGATCATTTGGAAAACAAAGTCGTTGAGGTGAGTATTCCGATTAAAGGCCAGGATGTTTTTGCAAAGAAAAATGCCAAAAAATTCGAGGAAGCCGTTGACGAACTGTATGATGTTTTAAAGCGTCAGCTTGTAAAAATAAAAGAAAAAGAAAGAGAAAAATAAAGAATAAAGTTTAGAGGGAGATTCAAAAAGAAAGGGTCTATTAAACTCTAAACCATAAACTTTAACTGAAAATAATTTTGTCACACAAAATTATTTTTCTATATTTGCACGCTCGATAATCGGGCTTCTCTGTCGTATCTTATTTAAAAAATTGATAGACAGAACATTGAGAATAAGACACAGATTTTTTGTAATAAATTGTTTAATAATAAAATTGTTTTTGAGTTATGGCTAAAGAAAAGTTTGACAGGTCAAAACCACACGTAAATATCGGTACTATCGGTCACGTTGACCACGGTAAAACAACTTTGACAGCAGCAATTACGAAAGTATTGGCTGAAAAGGGTCTTTCAGAAATAAAATCTTTCGATCAGATTGATAATGCTCCGGAAGAAAAAGAAAGGGGTATTACGATTAATACTTCACACGTTGAATATTCAACGGAGAATCGTCACTATGCTCACGTTGACTGTCCGGGCCACGCAGACTATGTAAAGAACATGGTTACTGGTGCTGCTCAGATGGATGGTGCTATTTTGGTTTGTGCTGCAACTGATGGTCCGATGCCTCAGACCCGTGAACACATTCTTTTAGCTCGTCAGGTAAACGTTCCGAGAATCGTTGTTTTCTTGAATAAAGTGGACATGGTGGATGATCCTGAAATGTTGGAATTGGTAGAGATGGAAGTTCGTGAATTATTGTCTTTCTATCAGTATGACGGTGACAATACTCCGGTTATTTTAGGTTCTGCTCTGGGTGCATTGAATGGAGAAGCAAAATGGGTAGAAAAAGTAATGGAGTTGATGAACGCTGTTGACGAATGGATTCCGCTGCCTCCGCGTGACAATGAAAAACCGTTCTTGATGCCGGTTGAAGACGTATTCTCTATTACAGGTCGTGGTACGGTTGCTACGGGTCGTATTGAAACAGGTATCGTACATGTAGGTGACGAATTGGAAATTATCGGTTTGGGTGCTGACGGTAAGAAAACTGTTTGTACCGGAGTAGAAATGTTCCGTAAATTGTTGGATGAAGGAGAAGCTGGAGATAACGTTGGTTTATTACTTCGTGGTATCGATAAGAACGAAATCAAACGGGGTATGGTGTTGGCAAAACCGGGTTCTGTTAAACCGCACAGCAAATTCAAAGCTGAGGTTTATATCTTGAAGAAAGAAGAAGGGGGCCGTCACACTCCGTTCCACAACAAATACAGACCGCAGTTCTATTTACGTACAATGGACGTAACGGGAGAAATTACCTTACCGGAAGGAACTGAAATGGTAATGCCGGGAGATAACGTAACCATCACTGTTGAGTTGTTGACTCCGGTAGCTTGTTCACTGGGTTTGCGTTTCGCTATCCGTGAAGGTGGACGTACCGTAGGTGCTGGTCAGATTACCGAAATCATAGAATGATCCTTCTATAAAAATTTGAGGTCGGCACCTGCCGACCTCCGTTTACGGATGTAGCTCAGTCGGTAGAGCATCGGTCTCCAAAACCGAGTGTCGGGAGTTCGAGTCTCTCCATCCGTGCAAAAAGTATTAAATTTTAAATTTTGAATTGTCTGTCAAATACAATTTGAAATCTACAATCTAGAGTCTAAAATGAATATTAAAGGTTATTTCGCAGACGTATACAGCGAATTGGTCAATAAAGTGTCTTGGCCAACTTGGTCAGAACTCCAGAGTAGTGCTACGATTGTAATGATTGCTTCCGTCATTATAGCGATTGGCATTTTTATCATGGATGTCGTATTCAGACACATACTGACTTTTATTTATCAGTTGTTTTATTAATAATCCGAAAAACTAAGATGGCAGAAATTGTAAAGAAATGGTATGTCCTTCGGGTAATTGGTGGAAAAGAGAAGAAGGTGAAGGAATATATCGAAAGTGAAATTGCCAGTTTGGGGCTTCAGGATTACGTTTCTCAGGTTTTGATACCTACCGAGAAGATTTATCAGGTGCGTAACGGAAAAAAAATCAGCAAAGAGCGGAATTTCTTTCCGGGATACGTTATGATTGAGGCTGCCTTAGTTGGTGAAATTCCCCACATGCTTCGTGATATCACGAATGTAATTGGCTTCCTGGGGGAGACCAAAGGAGGTGATCCGGTGCCTATGCGTTTAGCAGAAGTAAACCGAATTCTTGGGAAAGTAGACGAGCTTGCGGAACAACCGGAAGAAGTAAGTATTCCTTATTTCGTGGGCGAATCCGTAAAAGTTACGGACGGACCGTTCAACGGTTTTACCGGTGTGATAGAGGAGGTAAATAGCGATAAGAAGAGATTGAAAGTAATTGTCAAGATTTTCGGTCGTAAAACACCACTCGAATTGAGTTTCATGCAGGTAGAAAAAGAATAATTAATTTTTTGAGAAGAAAAAAATCATGGCAAAAGAAGTTGAAGCTCTTATAAAGCTACAGATTAAAGCTGGTGCCGCTAATCCTTCTCCCCCTGTGGGCCCTGCATTGGGTTCTAAAGGAGTCAACATCATGGACTTCTGTAAACAGTTTAATGCAAGGACTCAGGATCAGGCAGGAAAGATTATTCCGGTAATTATTCAGGTTTATGGTGATAAGTCTTTTGATTTTATAACCAAACAACCTCCTGTTGCTGTTCAACTTTTGGAAGTGACAAAACTCAAATCCGGTTCTGCAGAGCCCAACCGTAAAAAGGTGGCTTCTATTTCCTGGGAACAGGTAAAACAGATTGCAGAAGGGAAAATGAGCGATTTGAATGCTTTCCAAATTGAAAAAGCAATGAGCATGGTAGCTGGAACTGCCAGAAGTATGGGGATCACCGTTGAAGGTGAGAAACCTTTTTAATGAATTTGTAATACTTCAAACGTAATGAGTAAACTGACAAAAAATAAGAAGTTAGCTTTAGAAAAAATCGAAAATGGTAAAGTATATACCATTGAAGAAGCTGCTAAACTTGTGAAAGAGATTACTTTTACTAAGTTTGATGCGTCAGTTGACATGGACGTTCGTCTGGGAGTAGACCCGCGTAAGGCCAATCAAATGGTGCGTGGTGTCGTTACCTTACCTCACGGTACCGGTAAAGAAGTCCGGGTTTTAGTACTTTGTACGCCGGATAAGGCAGAAGAAGCTAAGGCTGCCGGAGCCGATTATGTAGGCTTGGATGAGTATATTGAAAAGTTGAAATCAGGTTGGACCGATATCGACATCATTATCACTATGCCTTCTATCATGGGTAAAATTGGTGCTTTAGGACGAATTTTAGGTCCGCGTGGATTGATGCCTAACCCGAAAAGCGGAACAGTAACAATGGATATTGCGAAAGCCGTAACAGAGGTGAAGCAGGGAAAAATTGATTTTAAAGTTGACAAGTTTGGTATAGTACACACTTCTATTGGGAAAGTGAACTTTGATGCAGATAAAATTAAAGATAATGCTCGTGAATTTATGAACGTTATCCAGAAACTGAAACCGTCTTCTGCAAAAGGTACCTATGTGAAGAGTGTGTTCCTGTCAAGTACAATGAGTCCCGGTATTAAATTAGACCTTAAGTCATTACTTGATTAATTATTAACCTTTAAAAGGACCTTTGTAGAATGAAAAGGGAAGAAAAACAAGTAATCATAGACAGTTTAACCGAGCAGATTAAATCATACAAACATTTGTATGTAAGTGACATTTCAGAATTGGATGCCGCTGCGACTCAGGATTTGCGTAAAGAATGTTTTAAAGCAGGGATCAAATTAATACAAGTAAAAAATACTTTGTTAAGAGTAGCCCTCGACGGACTGGAAAACAATTATGAAGAACTCTACGGTTCTCTGGCTGGTTCCAGCGCTGTTATGCTTTCTGAAACAGGAAACGCTCCTGCGAAATTGATTAAAGAGTTCCGTAAGAGCCACGACAAACCTGTGCTTAAGGCTGCTTTTGTGGAAGAATGTGTCTATGTAGGTGAAGACCAGTTGGATACTCTTGTTAGCATTAAATCTAAAGAAGAATTGCTGGGAGATATTATCTTACTGTTGCAATCGCCGATGCAAAAACTTATCTCTTCTTTGGAATCAGGGAAGAATACTATCGGAGGCGTGTTGAAAACGCTGGAAGATAGAGCATAATTTTATTTTTATCAGAGTAAGAAACAATTTAAATAATTATCGAAATGGCAGATTTGAAAAAACTTGCAGAGGAATTAGTAAACCTGACTGTAAAAGACGTAAAAGAATTAGCTGACATCTTAAAAGAAGAATATGGTATCGAACCTGCAGCTGCTGCTGCTGTTGTTGCTGCTCCTGCTGCCGGCGCTGCTGGTGGAGCTGCTGCTGAACAAACAGAGTTCGATGTAATCCTGAAATCAGCTGGTGCTGCTAAATTAGGTGTGGTTAAATTAGTAAAAGAACTCACCGGTCTTGGACTGAAGGAAGCTAAGGAATTAGTAGACAAAGCTCCGGCTCCTTTGAAAGAAAAAGTTTCTAAAGAAGAAGCTGCACAATTGAAAGCTCAACTGGAAGAAGCAGGAGCTGAAGTTGAACTTAAATAGTTATAGGACCCTCGGGTTTTAAAGGTTTAGAGTCATTTTTGACTCTAAACCGTTTTGTTGTTATTATTGTTTAGGTTCCAAAAAATTAATAGATGTCTTCAAATCATTCAAATAAAAGAATAAGCTTTGCATCCATAAAAAATCAGTTGGAATACCCTGATTTTCTTGAGATACAACTAAAGTCATTCAAGGACTTTTTTCAATTGGGTACTACTCCCGAAAATAGAAAAAACGAAGGCCTTTACACCGTTTTTAAAGAAAATTTTCCCATTACCGACACCCGGAATAATTTCGTGTTGGAATTTTTGGATTATTTTATTGACCCTCCCCGCTATACCATTGACGAATGTCTGGAACAGGGATTGACATACGGTGCGCCGTTGAAGGCAAAACTGAAGCTGTATTGTACGGATCCTGAACACGAGGATTTTGATACAGTCATCGAGGATGTATACCTCGGAAATGTTCCTTATATGACCCCTAAAGGAACATTTGTTATCAATGGAGCCGAGCGGGTGATTGTGTCTCAGTTACACCGATCTCCCGGCGTGTTTTTCGGACAAAGCGTTCACGCGAATGGGACTAAACTTTATTCTGCCAGAATTATCCCTTTCAAAGGTTCCTGGATCGAATTCGCTACAGACATCAACAATGTGATGTATGCCTATATCGACCGGAAAAAGAAGTTGCCTGTAACTACTCTTTTGAGAGCTATCGGTTTTGAAACAGATAAGGATATCCTGCAGATTTTTGATCTGGCAGACGAAGTGAATGTTTCTAAATCGGGATTGAAAAAAGTCGTTGGCCGACGCTTGGCTGCTCGTGTTTTGAAGACGTGGGTGGAGGATTTTGTGGACGAAGATACCGGTGAAGTGGTTTCTATCGAACGAAATGAAATCATCGTGGACCGGGAAACGGTACTGGAAAATGAACATATCGATGCAATTGTAGAATCGGGAGCTAAAACGATTCTGTTGCATAAAGAAAAACAAAATCTGGCAGATTATGCCATTATATATAATACGCTGCAAAAAGATCCGTGTAATTCGGAAAAAGAAGCAGTGCTCCATATTTATAGACAATTACGTAGTTCCGAGCCGCCTGATGAAGCGACAGCCCGGGACGTTATCGATAAGTTGTTTTTCTCCGATAAACGTTACGACCTCGGAGATGTGGGACGTTATAAGCTGAATAAAAAATTAGGGCTTGCTACCGACCCATCTGTCCGGATACTGACGAAAGAGGATATTATCGAAATTATCAAATACCTGATCAAATTGCTGAATGCAAGGACAGATGTGGATGATATCGACCACTTGAGTAATCGGCGCGTACGTACTGTAGGGGAACAATTGTACAATCAGTTCGGCGTCGGATTGGCCCGAATGGCCCGTACGATACGGGAACGTATGAATGTGAGGGATAATGAAGTGTTTACTCCGGTAGACCTGATTAATTCGAAGATTCTTTCTTCTGTCATTAATTCTTTCTTCGGAACAAATGCTTTGTCTCAGTTTATGGACCAGACGAATCCGCTGGCTGAGATAACCCATAAACGCCGTATGTCGGCATTGGGACCTGGCGGTTTGTCCCGGGACCGGGCCGGTTTCGAAGTACGTGACGTGCATTATACGCATTACGGCCGTCTGTGTCCGATCGAAACTCCGGAAGGTCCGAATATCGGTTTGATTTCTTCTCTTTGTGTATATGCAAAGATTAATGAACTTGGATTTATCGAGACCCCTTACCGGAAGGTAGAAAATGCTGTGGTGGATCTTTCTGCTGAAGGAGTAAAATATTTGTCGGCAGAAGAAGAAGAAGGGCTGGTCATTGCACAGGCAAATGCTAAGGTGGGGGAAAACGGTCATTTCGTAAATAAACGGGCCAAATCCCGTAAGGACGGAGATTTCCCGGTGGAAGAAGTGGAAAAGGTGGATTTGATAGACGTAGCACCGAACCAGATTGCTTCTATCGCCGCCTCTTTGATTCCTTTCCTGGAGCATGACGATGCCAACCGGGCCTTGATGGGTTCTAACATGATGCGTCAGGCTGTGCCCATTATCAAACCGGAGGCTCCGATTGTCGGAACCGGCCTGGAGGGAAATCTGATCAAAGATTCCCGTACGCAGATCGTTGCTGAGGGGAATGGAGTGGTAGAAGCTGTGGATGGTCGCCGGATTGTGATCAAATACGACCAAACGGAAGAAGAACGCTTTGTCTGCTTTGACGGAGATACAAAGGAATATATTTTACCGAAATATAAACGAACCAACCAGAGTACGACAATTACGCTGCGTCCTATTGTCAAGAGAGGACAACGGGTGGAAGAAGGACAAATCCTGACAGAGGGGTATTCTTCAGAAGGCGGGGAATTGGCGCTGGGGCGTAACCTGAAGGTGGCTTATATGCCTTGGAAAGGTTATAATTATGAGGATGCTATCGTGATCTCCGAGAACATTGTGCGGAATGATGTATTTACTTCCGTACATGTGGATGAATATTCTTTGGAAGTGCGGGAGACAAAGCGGGGATTGGAAGAATTGACGGCAGATATTCCGAATGTAAGTGAAGATGCCACCAAGGACCTGGACGAAAACGGAATGATCCGGATTGGTGCCCGTGTAGAACCGGGAGACATCCTGATCGGAAAGATTACTCCGAAAGGAGAGTCTGATCCTAGTCCGGAGGAAAAATTGCTGAGGGCGATTTTCGGAGATAAGGCCGGAGATGTGAAAGATGCTTCTCTGAAAGCTTCTCCTTCGCTGAGAGGAGTGATTATCGATAAGAAATTATTCCAGCGTACGATTGGCGACCGGAAGTCGAAGGCTGCCGGGAAAACCATATTGAATGAGATTGACGAACAATTTGAACGCAAAGTCGGCGATTTGAATACTTTATTGATTGATAAAGTATTTGAATTGGTGAACGGAAAGACTTCTCAAGGGGTTAAGAATTACCTGAACGAAGATGTCATAGGCAAGGGAGTGAAGTTTACAATGAAGAATTTGCAAAATCTGAACTACCTGGAAGTGAATCCGAACAAATGGACGACCGATAAGCAGAAAAATGATATGGTCCGCGATTTGCTGCATAATTATGTCATCAAATACAAGGAAATCGAGGGACAGATGAAGCGTAAGAAATATAATGCTACTGTAGGGGACGAATTGCCTGCCGGTATTATTAAGATGGCGAAAGTTTATGTAGCGAAGAAGCGTAAATTGCAGATCGGGGATAAGATGGCCGGACGTCATGGGAACAAAGGTATTGTTTCCCGTGTGGTAAGGGTAGAAGATATGCCGTTCCTGGCAGATGGAACGCCGGTAGACATTTGTCTGAATCCGTTGGGTGTACCTTCCCGTATGAACTTGGGACAGGTATTCGAAGCTGTATTGGGCTGGGCCGGTAAGGAATTGGGATTGAAGTTTGCTACTCCGATTTTTGACGGAGCCAGTCTGGAAGATATCAACGCTTATACAGATAAAGCCGGTGTACCGAGATTCGGGACCACTTATTTGTATGACGGAGGTACGGGAGAGCGTTTCGACCAGCCGGCAACTGTAGGGGTGACCTATATGCTGAAACTAGGACATATGGTAGATGATAAGATGCATGCCCGTTCCATCGGACCGTATTCATTGATTACCCAGCAGCCTTTGGGAGGTAAAGCCCAATTCGGTGGTCAGCGTTTCGGAGAAATGGAGGTTTGGGCCCTGGAAGCATTCGGAGCATCGCATATCCTGCAGGAAATCCTGACGGTGAAGTCGGATGATGTAGTCGGAAGAACCAAGACTTATGAACATATTGTGAAGGGGGAACCAATGCCTACACCGGGATTGCCCGAATCTTTCAATGTGTTGTTGCATGAGTTAAGAGGACTCGGATTAAGCGTTAATTTGATATAAAAAGTTAAAGGGCAAAAGTTAAAGGGCGAAGGATATTCCGGGGCCCTTTCAACTTTCGGCTTTCGACATATAACGAAGTTATAATATGGCCTTTAGAAAAGATAGTAATACAAATAAGCCTAAAAGCTTTACAAAAATAGCAATCGGTTTGGCATCTCCGGAAGAGATTCTGGAACATTCCAGCGGACAGGTACTCAAACCGGAGACAATCAACTACCGTACGTATAAACCGGAACGCGACGGTTTATTCTGTGAACGGATTTTCGGTCCGGTAAAAGATTACGAATGTCATTGCGGAAAGTATAAACGCATTCGTTATAAAGGGATTGTTTGCGACCGTTGTGGGGTAGAAGTGACGGAGAAAAAAGTACGTAGGGAACGCATGGGGCATATTCAATTGGTTGTACCTGTTGCTCACATCTGGTATTTCAAGTCTTTGCCCAATAAGATCGGTTATCTTTTAGGATTGCCGTCTAAGAAACTGGATTCCGTGATTTATTATGAGCGGTATGTAGTTGTTCAGCCCGGTATTTTAGCTGAAAAAGGAATCAATCAGCTGGATTTTCTGACGGAAGAGGAATACATCGATTTGGTGGATGCTTTACCGGCAGATAATCAGCATTTGGACGACGATGATCCGAATAAGTTCATTGCCAAAATGGGAGCTGAAGCGATCGGTATGTTGCTGGAAAGATTGAATCTGGATGATCTGTCGTATGAATTGCGTCATAAGGCAAATACGGAGACTTCCCAACAGCGTAAAAACGAAGCATTGAAGCGTTTGCAGGTGGTAGAGGCTTTCCGGGAAAGCAAAGAAGTGAATAAACCGGAATGGATGATCGTTAAAGTGTTGGCTGTTATTCCGCCGGAACTGCGTCCTTTGGTGCCGCTGGACGGTGGTCGTTTTGCTACTTCCGATCTGAATGATTTGTATCGGCGGGTAATTATCCGGAATAACCGTTTGAAACGATTGATAGAAATCAAAGCTCCGGATGTTATTTTACGAAATGAAAAACGTATGCTGCAGGAGGCTGTCGATTCTCTTTTCGACAATTCCCGTAAATCCAATGCAGTAAAAATTGAAAATAACCGGCCCTTAAAGTCGTTGTCCGACAGTTTAAAAGGAAAACAAGGACGTTTTCGTCAGAATTTGTTGGGTAAACGTGTCGACTATTCCGCCCGTTCGGTTATTGTCGTAGGACCTGATTTGAAAATGCACGAATGCGGTTTGCCGAAAGATATGGCAGCCGAATTATATATGCCGTTTATTATCCGTAAGTTGATTGAACGCGGAATTGTAAAAACGGTGAAGAGTGCCAAGAAAATTGTTGACCGCCGTGATCCGGTGGTATGGGATATTCTGGAAAATGTACTGAAAGGGCATCCGGTATTATTAAACCGTGCTCCGACTTTGCACCGTTTGGGTATTCAGGCTTTTCAGCCGAAGCTGATAGAAGGGAAAGCCATCCGTTTGCATCCACTGGCTTGTACCGGTTTTAATGCCGACTTCGACGGCGACCAGATGGCTGTACATTTGCCCTTAGGGAATGAGGCTATTTTGGAAGCTCAGATTCTGATGCTTTGTGCGCATAATATTTTAAATCCGGCTAACGGGGCTCCGATTACCGTGCCTTCCCAGGATATGGTATTGGGATTGTATTATATCACCAAGCCCAAGAAAGGCGCCAAGGGAGAAGGATTGAAATTTTATTCTCCAGAGGAAGTCATTATCGCCTTGAATGAGAATGCGGTGGATCTGCACGCTCTGATCAGTGTGAAGATTGACGATATCGATAAAGACGGGAACCCGATCCGGCATATGGTAGAAACGACTGTGGGACGGGTGATTCTGAATCAATATACCCCGAAGAATTTCCCCTTTATCAATACTTTAATTACGAAGAAAGCGTTAAGGGATATCATTGGGGATGTATTTAAAAAATGCGGAGTAGATGTTACGGCCAAGTTTTTGGATGATATTAAGGATTTAGGATACCTGAAGGCTTTCGAAGGTGGTCTGTCGTTCAATCTGGAAGATGTCATTATTCCTGTGGAAAAAGATGCTCTTTTAAAAGAAGGGTATGAACAGGTAGAAGAAGTGATGAATAACTATAATATGGGTTTCATCACCAACAATGAAAGATACAACCAGATAATTGATATCTGGACGCATGTAAATGCTAATCTGACCTCTACGTTGATGAAGCAGTTAGCTGCCGACAAGCAGGGATTTAACTCCATTTATATGATGTTGGATTCGGGAGCCCGTGGTTCCCGGGAACAGATCCGGCAGTTAGGGGGAATGCGTGGATTGATGGCTAAACCGCAAAAATCCGGAGCTACGGGAGGACAGATCATCGAGAACCCGATTCTGGCAAATTTTAAGGAAGGATTGTCGGTATTGGAATATTTTATTTCTACTCACGGTGCCCGTAAAGGTTTGGCCGATACTGCCTTGAAAACGGCTGATGCCGGTTATTTGACCCGTCGTTTGGTCGATGTGGCCAATGATATCACCATTACCGAGGAAGATTGCGGTACGTTGAGAGGAGTGACGATTGCTGCCATTAAGAATAATGAAGAAGTTGTATCTTCTCTGTATGAGAGAATTTTGGGACGCGTGTCTGTACACGATATTTATCATCCGCATTCGGGTGAATTACTGGTGAGATCCGGAGAGGAAATTACCGAAAGTATTGCCGAAGCTATTGAAAATTCTCCGATAGAACGGGTAGAAGTTCGTTCTGTGCTGACTTGTGAAGCGAAGAAAGGAGTTTGTGCAAAATGTTACGGACGTAATTTAGCAACGGGGCGGCTTGTCGAGAAAGGAGAAGCTGTAGGGACCATTGCTGCTCAGTCTATCGGTGAGCCGGGAACACAGTTGACCTTGAGAACATTCCACGTGGGAGGTACTGCAGGTAATATTTCTACGGAAAACTCTTTGCGGGCGAAGTACGACGGAGTGGTAGAATTCGAGGAAATGCGTTCCGTAGAATATGTACAGGAGAACGGACAGAAATGTGATGTGGTTGTGGGGCGTTTGACAGAACTGCGCATGATTGATAAGAATACCAATATTGTATTGGTAACGCATAATATTCCTTATGGTGCCAAGGTATTTGTAAAAAATGGGGCTGAGGTAAAGAAAGGCGATTTGATTTGCGAATGGGATCCGTTCAATGCTTTGATCATCACCGAATTTACTGGTACAATCGGTACGGAAAATTTGATTGAAGGAGAAACCTATAAAGAGGAATCGGACGAAACAACTGGTTTCCGGGAAAAAGTGATTACCGAATTTAGGGATAGAACCAAAGCGCCGGCTATTTTAATTCTGGATGCTAAAAAAGAAGTCCTGAAGAGCTATAACTTACCGGTAGGAGCACATATTGTTGTGAAAGAAGGAGACGCTGTGGTAGCAGGTAATACAATTGTGAAAATTCCGAGAGCAGTAGGTAAGGCAGGGGATATTACGGGAGGTCTGCCTCGGGTAACCGAATTGTTTGAAGCCCGTAACCCGTCAAACCCGGCTGTGGTTTCTGAAATCGACGGAGAAGTTACTTATGGTAAGATCAAACGGGGTAACCGGGAGATTATCATAACTTCTAAAGCCGGAGAAGTGAAGAAATATCTGGTTTCCTTGACCAAACAGATCTTGGTGCAAGAGAATGACTACGTTCGTGCCGGTACGCCTTTGTCCGACGGTGCGATTACGCCGACGGATATTTTGAATATCGAGGGGCCGATAAAAGTACAGGAATATATCGTAAATGAAGTACAGGATGTATACCGGATGCAGGGTGTGAAGATCAACGATAAGCATTTTGAGATCATCGTTCATCAAATGATGCGTAAAGTGCTCATTCAGGATTCCGGCGATACTCGTTTCCTGGAGAATCAGATTGTCGACAAAAATGAATTCATGGAAGAAAACGATGAAATGTTCGGCAAAAAGGTGGTTTTGGAGGCTGGAGATTCTGATCGGGTAAAACCGGGACAGATCATTTCCGCCCGTACGCTACGGGATATCAACTCGCAGCTGAAACGCCGCGATATGAAAATCGTGCAAGCCAGAGATGCTGTACCCGCTACTTCTGCACAAGTATTGCAGGGAATTACCCGGGCAGCTTTGCAGACGTCCAGCTTTATATCGGCTGCATCCTTCCAGGAGACGACGAAAGTATTGAATGAAGCTGCAATCTACGGAAAAGTCGATCCGCTCGAAGGATTGAAAGAAAACGTCATTTGCGGTCACTTGATACCGGTAGGAACCGGAATGAAAGAGTTCAAGGGCTTAGTTGTCGGTTCGAAAGAAGAAATGGAAAAAATGACCAAATAAAAGAAACGCCTCAGCAATGAGGCGTTTTTTTATGATCCCCGGAATCTCCTCAACCCCTTCTTGAAAATCCGGAGAAAAATCTGTAATTTTGAAAGATAAAAGTAAAAATGTTCACAAGAAAGAGGGAACATTCGGAAGACCGGGGGCTTTCGTTCCATTAAGCGACAAAGCATCTAGCGGCTTTTGTTGAAAATACCATTCTTATAACAGAACATTTGTACTTTTTAAACGTTTTTACCTTTTCACATTTAAACCAATTTTTATGGAAGAAAATAAACAACAAATAGATATAGAATTAAGTCAGGATATTGCTCAGGGAATTTATGCCAACCTGGCGATTATCACTCATTCCGGTTCTGAATTTATCTTGGATTTTGTGCGGGTAGTGCCCGGTGTACCAAAAGCAGAAGTGAAAAGTCGTATCATCATGTCGCCTGAACATGCCAAACGCCTCCTGTGGGCATTGCAGGATAATATCCGAAAATACGAACAGACCTATCGGAAAATTACCCTTCCGGAAGAACCCCAGAATCCTCCGGTATTCCCCTTGGATCTGGAGCCTCACGGGCAAGCCTGAATCCGACAGAGGACGGTTCTTTTGTCACGGAATGTTGTCAGCTACTCCTCAGTTCAGTTCGCATACTAAAGTTTTCGTTCGTTATTCGTCCGGTTTTCCGGACGTTTCTATTTTTATAAACTCTCTCTTTCAATAGTACTTTCCGTATATTTCTTCAAGAGTTCACGACCTCCCTTTTGTATGGGCTTTTTGTATTTCTATAGTTAAAAATTTGCCTTCTAGTCGTATGTTTGTTTTTCTAAACCTTTGTTTTTAGCCACTCTAGGTGTGTGAGGGGAAATCGGATTTTCCACCTCTTCCTCTGTTGTATTTTAATATTATTAAAGATTATTTTTTTAAAAATTATTTGCAATATTATAATGGAATGTTAATTTTGTTTCAATTTTAAAAATAATATTAAAAATATGAAATGTTTTTATCCAATGTTATTGTTCTCGCTGCTGATCTGTATCGGGTGCAAAGAAACAGAAGAGTCGATTATGGTAGACACATTGCTTCTTTCCAGCAATCGTGTCGCTATGGCTTCAAACGGTGGGCGTACCACCATCGCTATTACTTCATCGTCGCAGTGGAAAGCAACGATGACGGCCGAATGGATAGAGTGCATACCGGATGAGAATTGTTTGATAATTAAAGCGGGACCTAATGTAGAGGATTCCGTTCGGGCTGCGGAAATTTTTGTTGCAACTTCTACGGTAAGCGAAACAATACAGGTTAAACAGGAAGGTTGGGATACAGAATCGTCACTTAAGCTTTTCTACGATGAGGAGGGTTGTCTGTTGGATTCCGAGGGGGACGAATTTACGGTCACGGTAATGGCCGATATGGATTGGGAAGTGGTGGCGGACAATGTTTGGTTCACGGTGGATAAGCAGAAGGAGGCCAATCGTTTTACGGTGACAGTACCGCGAAATGAAGGATCCCAGCAACAGCGGACCGTATTAACTGTGACTGCTGGTTATGCTACACGGCAGATTGAGTTGACTCAACAAACCCGTTTTGAAAATGGTTTTTATGCGCTGGAGGGTTCATGGAACTGGAGTGCTCCGGCATGGTTTTACGGAAATGAGATATTGGGTGGTGGTATAAATACTTCGTGTCGGCTTGAGGCTTATATATACAACCAACAATATAAATTATGGGACTTATTTCTCAATGGAATCGGTCTGTATGTCACTTACAGTCCGGAGACGGGTGAAGTGACGATTCCACTCGGCTGGAGCGTCGGCTACAATGATTCCTATATGTTTTATTTATGCGGGGTAGATGTAAACTCGAGAAATCTGACGTTTGAAGGGGCGTTGACGCTTGTGCCCGATGCCGGTAAGCTTCTTGTCAAAAGTTCCGTAAGTGATCAATATCCTTATGTCGGAATTGTCGGATACAACGGACAGGTTTATACGCTTTTCAATAATCTTTGCTATGCCGTTATCGAAGGCTCTGTATTGGAAAAGAATGCTGATCAACGTTCTGTATCGGCTATTGAATACGAACAAATCATTCCGGCTACGGGGAGTAATAACAGCCGTAAAAGGGGGAATGCGACTTTCGAAATACGTGAATAACGGAGTCATTAACTGTAAAATACTAAATACTTTATGAAATATACTGTTTTTTCTCTGCTGATGTGCTGTATAGCACTCTGTTCCTGTGAGAAGCATACTGTGACGTATACTTATCCCGAAGGTCCTCAAGCTCCGGAGGATGCGGCGACCCTGCTGATTTCGTCGAAGAATAAAATTTATGTATCGGAGGACGAGCATACGGGTAGTGCGACCTTCAGAAGTCGTGGTGGTGAGCTGGTTTTAAACGTCAGTACTAACCAGGAAAGTTGGGCGTATGAGACAGATGAAGCTACTTGGTTAACCTTTGAAAAGAACGCGTTGGACGAATTGCATATTATTGCCGAAGCCAATACAGAACGGGAAGCGCGTCGTGCTGTGATTACTTTACGAGCTGGAGGAGAGAAGGATGCCCTAGCGGCTACGGCTATGGTCAGCATTGCTCAAAATGCTTTTGGTTCATTGGAAATTGGCTCTGTGCCCGATACGGCCCTTTTGCCGGCTCGTGGCAATACTATCGCGGAATTTGTGATCGATTGTGGTACCGATGAGTGGTCGTTTGACTGCCCCTGCGCTTGGTTGCTGGTCGAAAAACAAGATAACGATAAACTCCTTATAACGGCTGAAGAGAATGCTGCTTTCGAAGAACGGTCTATCACCATTACGTTGACGGCAGGTTCCGGAGAGCATACCGTTTCCAGTACTATTGATGTCGCCCAACAGCCAGCCGCCAACATTGCTGTGGATCCTCCGGCCCTCTCTTTTATGAATACAGGAGGACAAAATCAGGTAACTGTCGTATCGAATTACGAATGGAGTTATAATTGTACTGCTGATTGGCTTACTATTACCCGCGAGGGCGACTTGCTTCAGGTCAAGGCTTCAGACTATGACGAGCTGGTAAACCGGGAAGCTGCAATTGTTATTACAGCTGGAGACGGGAAGGAAAACCTCACGACCTATCCTATTGCCGTGACTCAGCTTGGTCATGACCCTACGGCTATGGTATTTGTGCTCAATGTGGCAACAGACGGAGCGAAAGCTTACCTGCCATTGGCCGGTAATATTAACTGTACGGTTTACTGGGGGGATACGAATGTTGAAGAAGTTACCACAGTGAATCCTTCTCATACGTATGAATTTGCCGGGGAATATATTGTTACGGTGAAAGGCAAAGTGACGGCTTTGACTTTCCCCTCTTCGACTTCTCCCATCACAGCTGTAATCCGTAAATACATTACGGAGGTACGCCAGTGGGGGACGACCGGACTGACTAGTCTCAACAATGCATTTTACAATTGTGCAGCCCTCAGGCGGATTCCTGCGGATACCGATAATTCGTTTGCACAAGTGACTACCTTTTCCGGAGCCTTCCGCAACTGTGATCTGGAATCGATTCCTGCCGGACTGTTTGTTTCTGCTTCACAAGCCATGAATTTCGATTATACATTCTCCGCTAATAAATCGATACTGGAAATCCCTGCCGGATTATTTGATAATTGCAGGCTGGCGACCTCCTTTGCTTCCACCTTTTACCAGGCTGCAGGTATTACGGCTATTCCCGCCGGATTATTTGATAACTGTCCCGAGGTCATCTCATTCAATTCCGTATTTTCTTCCACCTCTCTCGTGACGCTTCCGGCAAATTTGTTTAAAAACCAGACAAAATTAGTGACGGCCAGTAGTTTGTTCTCCAATACTAAATTGACGGCTATTCCCGCCGGTCTTTTGGATAACTGCCCTGAAATTACGACACTCAACGGGGCCTTCCGCGGATTGGAAATCACGTCCATTCCGGAGGGATTGTTCCAGAAAACCACAAAGTGTACAAATATGGGGTATATTTTTGCTTTATGTCCTAAATTGGAAACTATTCCGGCTCACCTTTTTGACCCGCTTGTCGAATGTTCTCGTTTCGATTATGCGTTCCAAGGTTGCTCTGTTTTAAAGCGGATTCCGAACGCTTTGTTTGCAAACTTTACGAAATGTTCGACTTATGGAAGTGCGTTTGCCGATTGTAGTGCTTTGGAGACGATTCCCGCCGATCTCTTTGCTCATGCAAGTAATGGAACCGGCTCGGTCAGTTTCCTTAAGACATTCAACAATTGCGTGGCCTTGACGGATATTCCGGCAGAACTCTTTGCAACGGCTGATGCGACGACTTTCGAGAAGACTTTTCAGAATTGTACGGCTCTGAAAAATGTTCCCTCGGGACTGTTTGCAGACAAAAATCGAGTGACGACATTTGCTAATGTTTTCGACGGTTGTACTCAGCTGGCGGCTGTTCCAGCCGATCTTTTCTCCGGCTGTACAGGAGTGAAAACGGCTACCTATATGTTCCAGGGGTGTGAGGCTCTTGAAAGTGTACCGGAAGGACTGTTCGATGCTTTTGAACAGGTGACGACTTACGCTTATACCTTTCAGAATTGTACGGCTCTTAAAAGCATACCTGTCAGCCTGTTTGATGCCTCAAAAGGCATTACGGCGGTAAATTTCCTTTTTGCCGGTTGTTCGGGACTGACTGGAGAATCGCCTTATACGCTTGTGGAGGGGATGAAAATACATCTCTATGAACGGACGACAACGAATGGTTTTACAAAGGCTATTACTTCCCGGACGAAGTGTTTCAACGGTTGTACGGGCCTGACCGATTATGAGGCTATACCTACGGCATGGAAATAAACTAAAAACGACGATTTAAAACAATTCGAAAATGAAAAAGATAATTTATTCGGTTCTGGTTTTGCTGTTATTTGCAATGACAGCTTGCACCGAGAACAAAGACATATATGGAGAAGGTCCTGTGATGGCGCCGGCACTATCGGTATCTTCTGTAAAGGTGATATTTGGTCCCGATGGCGGTCGAAAAGAGATCATCGTCCTGTCCAATACGGAAGATTGGACGTATGAGACAACCGGCTCCTGGGCAACGGTGACCCGGGAGGGAGATGTACTCATTATTCGGGCAGAGGCGAACGCTGTTTCCGAGATACTCACGGCTACGCTTACTGTTGTCGCACAGCAAGAAGGGAATGCCGTGGAGGAAGATATCCTTCTCGCCCAGGCTCCTTATAATGCGCAAAACCTTTCGGCTGACGGTACGGCCAATTGTTATATCGTATCGACGGGTAACACTTATCGATTTGATGCAACAGTCAAGGGCAATGGTAATGAGTCGGGAGATGGCACTTCAGGTTATATTGAAACCTGCGGTTTACAAATCGATACGTTGAAAGCTGCTTATGCCGATCTGTTGTGGGAAAGTACTTTTGAGTTCAATCGCTCGTCTTGTGCCAATGTGATTCAGGATATCCCCTATTATGACAATGGGAATATCTATTTTTCAACTGGTACCTATCAGGGGAATGCTGTCATTGCTCTTAAAGATGGCGCGGGCAATATCCTCTGGAGTTGGCATATCTGGGTTTGCAACGAACCCATAGAGGCTTCGGCGGCCAATGGTTATGAATTTATGGATCGTAACCTGGGAGCGTTGAATAATACACCGGGGGATGTCAATAACCGGGGATTGTTGTACCAATGGGGCCGGAAAGATCCTTTCCTGCCTTCCGGTTCTTCTTACGCATCGAAACAGAATGAAGCAAATCGTCAGGTAGGGGATGGTAGTGGAAAATGGATAGTTGAAGGGCAAGCCCCTCTTCCTGTGTCTACTGCGCCGGGCAATATCCCTCATTCGATTCAACATCCTATGACCTTTTTCGGCTCGTATACTTCGGGGGTTTATTCCTGGTATATGGCTATTAAAAATAGTTTGGCGTGCAATAACGATCTCTGGGGTAAGGATGAAAATGCCGAAGGTAGACGGAAAAGTATTTTTGATCCTTGTCCTGTAGGGTATAGAGTGCCTCCGGCTCAAGCCTTCGGCGATCTCAACCAAACGGAAACCGAATATGCTGCTAATTGGGGCAAAGCCGAATCTTTCGGCCGCTATTGGACCGGAGGAAATGGCGATTTCTTTCCGTTCTCGGGTATGATTTTTATTTTCGACGGAATCAATGATACGGGCACGCGCGCTTATTATTGGACGACGACAATGGTGCCCGATGACGTTTACAGCCGGAATCTCTATCTGGCATCAGGGCGCGCCGCCATATTCCGGGCAGGACATGCCTACGGATGTAATGTACGTTGTGTAAAAGAATAAATTTTTAGAAATAGAGACCTGTAAAGACCGTCAGAAATTACTTTTGACGGTCTTTTTACTTTAAAAAGAAGAAGACATAACTTTTTAAATCCTTTTCGAAACAAAATTAATAGGCTTGTTGTTTAACCTTTAGGCAAAAGATAGACTGAAATTTTTAGAGAGGCTTTAACAAGGAAAATTATGAAAGAGCGGTTGATACAAGATCTGTCGAAAGTATTTGAGAAAAACCAGATACTGACATCCGATTTATATCGGGAGATCTATTCCAGGGATGGTTCCTATTTCAACATAAAGCCGGAAGTGATTGTACGTCCGGAGAATGCTGCAGAGGTACAGCAATTGTTGGCAATTGCCCGTTCTCATCAAGTGGGTATAACCTTTCGGACGGGGGGAACTTCTCTTTCCGGGCAAACCGTGAATGACGGAATTATCTGTGAATTACGTACGGCTTGGAAAAGAAACGAAGTAAGGGAAAACGGAAAGAAGATTTGGTTTGAACCGGGATTGACGGCTGCTCAGGTAAATAAGTTGTTACGTACTTATCAGACGAAAATAGGGCCGGATCCGGCTTCTGCCGTTGCCGCCATGATGGGAGGAATCCTGTCGAATAACAGCAGCGGGATGCAGACGGGCACGCGTTATAACGCTTATCATACCTTGAATTCTATTGAATTTATGCTGGCAAACGGACATTGGTATAATAGCGGGTCGGTAGAGGACCGGACGAGATTTGAAGAAACGGAACGGGAACTTTGTCAGGGATTGACAGAAATCCGGAGGGAAATATTAAATAAAGAAGTCCTCCGGAATCGTATTGTGGAAAAATACAAAATTAAGAATGTAACAGGCTATAGTGTCAATGCTTTTGTCGATTTCGAACATCCTATGGATATTTTTGCCCATCTGCTGATTGGAGCCGAAGGTACGTTGGGGTTTATTGTTTCTGCAGAATTAAATACGTTGCCTTTATTACCGGTATACAGCTCGGCTATGTTGTATTTTGAAAACGCGACCTTGGCGGCGGCGGCAGCCCCGCTTATCGGGGATAGTGGAGCCGTAGCCGTCGAGATGATGGATTATGCTTCTCTGGCAAGCCTGGGGCCTGGAAAAATGGATTTCCCGAGCGGTACAACAGCCCTTTTAATCGACTATGGGGCTTCCGGTTCAGAAGAAATGCGGGGTAAAATTGCAGAATTGAATCCGGCCCTTCGCCGGTTGAAAGGAATGGTACAAATGAAAGATTTTACCCATACGGTGGCAGAGCGGGAGCGTTTATGGGAAATTCGGGATGGGATATTTCCATGTGTAGCAGGTGCTCGCATTCCGGGAGATGCTGTTATTCTGGAAGATGTGGCTGCTCCTGTCGATCGTTTGGATTTATTGGTAGACGGATTACAACAATTGTTTCGGAAATACGGTTACGAAGGGGCCGTATTCGGGCATGCCCGCGATGGAAATTTGCATCCCCTGATTACTTCCGGGATGCGGGATCGGAAAGAAGTGGGAAATTTTGCTTATTTTATGGAGGGGATGGTGGAGTTGGTGTTATCATTAAACGGTTCACTCAAGGGAGAACATGGAACCGGCCGTGCCGTTGCGCCTTTTGTGGAAAGAGAATGGGGAAGCGAAATATATGGGATGATGCAACGATTGAAAAAACTGGCTGACCCCCAAGGAATTTTGAACAAAGGGGTAATTATAAATTCCGATCCGGAAGCCCATTTGCATCCCTTAAAAGAGATGACACTTTTTGGGGCAGATTTTGATTACGAAAAAGCAGATACTTGTATTGAATGTGGATACTGTGAACATGTCTGCCCTTCCAGAAATGTCACTCTTACTCCGCGGCAGCGTTTACAAGCCCGTCGGATTATCAAGCGGGAAGGAGATAAGGAACTGGAAAAACAATACGATTATATCGGAGAGAAGACTTGTGCTGTGGACGGAATGTGCCAGCTGCCTTGCCCTATGGGAATCAATACAGGGATTGTAACGGATGCGCTGAGGGTAAAGAAAGCCGGAAAAGAAGAGACTAAAATAATGCTGTATGCAGCGGAACATTTCGAAGCTACGGAAAAAGAAATACGGGGAGCTTTAAAATTGGCCGTCGGTACGGAAAAGGTATTGTCTCCCTATCCTTTCATTTGGGCTACCGACTTTTTGCATAAACTTATTCAGCAATTTCCCCATTGGTCAGAACATTTTCCTATGCCCCGGAAATTATCTTTCCGGGAAGAAGCCGAGCCGGATTTTATTTATTTCCCTTCCTGCGTCACCCGTATATTCGGAGCTTCTACCTTGAAAAAAGAAGATTTAATATCCGTTATTCTGAGACTTGCCGATAAGGCCGGTATAAAAGTCCGACTGCCGGAACAAGTCCAAGGCCTGTGTTGTTCGCAGATCTGGGGACATAAAGGGAATCCGGAAGGACAAAAATGGATGGCAAACCGTACAATTGAATCTTTTTATAAATGGACGGATCAGGGACGGATCCCTGTTTTTTGCGACACTACTTCCTGTACTCATACGCTCTTATATGAGACCGGAGAAAAAATACTGACACCTGGAAATTTTGAGAAATACCAAAAATTGAAAATACTGGATATTACCGAATGGTTGAAAGATTATATCTTACCGAAAGCCGAACGGATACGTCCCAAAAACAGAATCCTTTTACACCCGACTTGTGCTTGCCGGATTATGGAATTGGTACCGGCTATGCTGGAAATTGCCCATCAATGTGCTAAAGACGTCGTGTTACCGGAAAATTGGGGATGTTGCGGGGCTTCCGGCGACAGGGGATTTATTTTCCCCGAACTTTCGGAGTCTGCTACCCGGGAAGAAAGTCACGAAATTACTTCTCAAAAATTTGATGGCTGTTACTCTTTAGCTCGTACCTGTGAAATCGTTATGCAGGACCATATGAAGCAGCCTTATGAGTCGATAGCTTATCTGGTAGACGAAACCGCTATCTTTTAGGGGAAGCTCTTAATGATAGAAAATATCCTGAAAAAGGAGGCGGGAAATTGTTTATAGTGCCCGGGAACGATTGGTGTGCAGAACGTGATAGGTCTGCAAAAGTACAGAAAGTAGAATCAACCCTAAGTCTAGATAAAAACTTGTGTTTAATTCCTGGGCTTCGTGGAAAAAGAGCATTGCCAATAAAATACTGTAAAGAGGCTCCAGATTATAACTGAGGTTGACCGTAAAAGCGGAAATTCTGTTCAGCACCTGTATTTGTAAAAGGTAGAGCCCGATCGTACAGAAGGAAGCCAAGAAAAGTAAATATATAAAATCGGATCTGTCCGGAAAAATGGTCTGCACAGGAAAATAATAGAGATAAAACGGTAAAATAAAACTCAAGCCGATAAAGCCACCTCCCATCTCGAATAACAACAACGTATTGGCATCCTCCCGTCCCCTTATTTTTTTGTTGGTGATGGTGAATAGAGCGGCTAAAGCAGAGGAGATAATACCTAAACCGATTCCGAGACGATATCGGGTGTCGAAATGAAAGATCAGGATAATTCCGGCTAATGTCAATAAACTGAACAATACTTCCTTAAAGGAAACGGAATGACGATTCAAGAGCGGTTTTAAGAAAGCAGTGAAAAAGCCGGTAAGTGAAAAACAGACTACCCCTATAGATATATTGGAGGCTTTAATGCTCCCGTAAAAAAATATCCAGTGTAGTCCTAAAAGCAAACCGATACCGCTTATTTTTAAAATTTCTTTCAGCGGGGGGAGTTTTAACCTTTTTTGCAGAGCAAGAAAGGATATAAAAAGAAGGGAGGCAAACATCATTCGATACCATACCAATAATCCTTCATTGAGACTGATCAATTTTCCAAATAAACCGGTAATTCCTGCCAGTAAAATGGAAATATGTAATTTAATAAATGCTTCTTTCATGTATTTATAGTCCCAGGAAGGAATCGGTTGCTGTTACTTCCATCAGAGAAGCAGAGAACCGGATTTGTTTTTTACACTTTTACCCTTGTTGCAAAGATAGTAAAAAGGGGATAGGGGACGTTTCTTTTATTACCGATTATAAAACTATCTTTCCTGCCAGGTAACTTATACTTGTTTTACAGGGGATAAAAGGAGTATTTTCTGCTGAATCAGAGACAACGAGCAGCACTCCTTTCTTGTTAGCATAGAATAAAGGTACATATCCCATGTATCTGTACCCTTTACCTATCAAGGTGGGGTTTTTGTATCGTTTAGCCGATTCGGATTCCCCACAACTTTCTATTCGATAAACACATTGGCTCCCTGCACTTCTCTTTGATTGAATAGCCCCAAAGGAGCCGCTATGGCATATACCCCCAACTCTATGAAATTTTTTTAAATTGACAATCGTTACTGTGTCCCTCTTATTAGTTATATTTGTTACTTTAATGGCCAATATTTAATTTAACACCACCGACATCGGAAGGATCATTATGTTGGGCGCCATATTTGCTAGGGAGGATAAGTAGAACAAAAAATCAATATAATCATATGGAAACAATCATCATGAGTATAGTCGTCTTTTTGATTCCGGGGCTTGTATGTTACTGGTATAATCAGCGAAGAGAAAGAAAGAGGAACGAAAGAGAAATGAAAAACAAATGGAAAAATAGATAAGGAGGAAAGGTCCTAAATGTGAATCTATCCACATTATTTGTGTTGATTCTTTTAATAAGCCCGGGGGCTTTTTGTGGTTTTGTATGCTGGTTGCGGGGAGGGAGAGAAAATGAAAATGGTGACAAAAGAATTGTCCTTTTGTCACCATTTTGAATTAATTTTCAGGTTGGTAAGGAGTGACTGATTTCCAGACATAATCTTTCCAACTGGTACCGGTTACGTTTTGTATTTCGATACCGTTTGCATTCAGATAGAGGTCGCAAGTTGAATAAGAAGCTTCTGAAAATACCTCGGCACCATTGAATTTAATTTCGCCGGTGGCTCCGAATTTGACGGTGTTTAGGCCGGAACATTTCAGGAATGCTTTAGAATCGATATAGTTGACCCTTGGGAGGGAAATTTCAGATAAATTTGTACAAGACGAAAACATTTGAAATCCCAATGTATCAGCTTTCGGGATATTTACTTCCCGTAGGTTGGCACATCCGTTAAACGTATTTGTCCCAAAGAAAGTCACTTCCGGTAAGGAGATAGATTCGAGTGCTTTATTGGTATGGAAGACAAAATTTCCTACTCGTTTTACATTTGGTAAATTTACCTGAGTCAGGGCATAGCAACGATAAAACATATAGCTGGAGAGATTGGTGAGAAGCGGGAGGTCCACTTCTGTCATCGCGCTGCAATCGGCAAAGCAACGGGGATCAATTGTCTTTACGGTAGTAGATTTGAAACTTTTCAGCGAAGAACAATATTCGAAGCATTCCATGCCTAACCATTCTACTTTGGGCACAGCCACCTCTTTTATATTTTCACATTTGGCAAAAGTATAGTTTCCTATTGACAAAGCCTGAGGTAAATCGATGGATTCTAATTTAGTACAACTGTTGAAAGCAAAATTGCCGATAAATTCCACTTTAGGTAAAGACAGCCTTTCCAAGGCTGCGCAGGAGCGGAATGCATCTGCATCTATATAGCGGGTTGATTCCAGGGCAACCTGCTTCAAGGCTGCACATTGATAAAAAGCGCCTACGCCTACTGTGTCAATTTCAGTTAAAGTTACTTCTGTCAACTCCTTACAGGTATAAAATGCTTTTTGTCCGACCTTTGTGACGTTTTGAAGGCAATCCGGGATTTTCTTTATGGCTGTGTTCGTAAACATAAAGTCGGTAATCTCCTTTAAAACCGGGGCGGATAAAATTTCAAAAGCCGTACATTGGGCAAACGTATAAGTTCCGGTTTTTTTTAATTTCGGAAATTCTGCTGAGACAAGTGCCGTACAATGGGCAAACGTATAATCATCGAATTCTGTGACTTCCGGAAGGGTAATAGAAGTCAGGGCCTTACAATAATAGAAAGTGCCATAATCTAATTTCTTAACTTGAGGAAGAGATACATTTTGTAAAGCAGAACAGGTATAGAGAGAAGATTTTCCGGCTTCCTGTAAAACCGGAAAGTTTATGGAGACGACGGCTTTACAGTTGGCGAAAGCATAAGCTTCCAGTTTTTCGACTTTTTCGCAGGATATAGTGAATAAATTGTAGCAATTGTAGAAAGTATGGTCACCGACAATTCGTGCTTCTGGAAATTCTATCGTTTGCAGCGATTGACAGGCCCTAAAAGCACTTTCTCCAATAGCTGTTACCTTTAATGCTTTAAAAGTTGTCAGAGAAGTCGGTAAAGTTGTTTTTTTGGTGTCCAGGTTGTAAAAACAATTTTCCGGGAGGGTTCCTGTATAATCTTGAATGGTAATGGAAGAAATACGCGGGAATTTCAGCAGAGCTGTCCAGGCTTCCGGACTCATTTCTCCGGTGACAATCAATTCTTTGATATAAGGAGCGGTCACTTCTGAATATGTCGCTAAGGCTTGGCCTTCAATAGTAAGTATAGTGTCTACAGGCAGAGGTTCGTCTTTGCCGGAATCTCCCCATTCTCCGATTTCTACTTGGGTGACCATAACGGATTCCCCTTCTATACTCAACGTATATTGATAAGCATAACCGGCTGTCATGGCTGGAATTCCCTGCAACATCATTTCCTTATCGTCGGCCATAAAAGTGATAAAATTTTCAGTAGAAACCTCTTTTTCGCCGGTGATAAGCAGTGCAGAATAAGTAGCAGACTGGTTTTCTCCGGTTTGATAGGGAAGGATCGTAACCGCTTCTTCTACAGGAGTACCATTGGTAATTCCTTTACAAGGAGAAGTGATTTTCACGTCCGTAATGACGCCTTCATATGCTGGGATACGGAAAGTAACTTTTGTCGTCAGACGGGAAAAATGAAGCGTGGCTGTTTTATCGGCCGGACATTCCGATAGCATAAAGGGATCGCAAATCATATAATCTGCAGCTGCCAGATTCTTCTGTTCTTTCTGATCGACCGGCAGTGAAAAGGTTTTCATGGATACGCCGCTTGTTCCTGGATAATAACCACTTAATTCCAGACTTCCTTCTCCCCATACTAAATACATGCTGGTGTCTGTAGCTGCCCATGTGTTATTCGTATAACGATAAAGAAAACTACTGTCGTTTGTCAAAACGCAGATCTGATCGCCTGCCGCCCATTTTGTTCCTTGTGCATCCTCTGGATTTGCTCTGCCTTCCAGACCGATTACAGCATTGATAACGACAGCTCCTTTTTCTACAGGAGGCGGAACAACCTTGTTGTCATCGTCGTCTTTACATGAAAATGTTGAAATCGCAAAAATTGAAATCACCCATAATAAATAAATTTTTTTCATCCCAATGAGATTATAAGCCCTGCCATCCTCCAGCAGGAAATTGATAGATATTCACATAAGAAGGATAATCCAGGGAAGAAATCTTCCCCTAGATCTTATGTTGTTTTTCATAAGTTTTTCTTTTTATAAAATCAATTAACGATTATTTCAGTAGGATAGCGTTTTGTATATTTATGCAATTCTTTTGTTCGGATTTTTTCAAAAAGAAAAAAAAGGAAGGATTTGATTCATATAATACCCTAGAATATTTTAAATTGAAATTATAACTGCATAAAAATACAATTATATTTATATAGAATGCATTTTTTTTAGTTAATTTTAAGAAGAATTGAAAAAATATTTTAATTTTATCTATAAGAAGGTGGGGAAGGAAAAAGAACAAATTGATAGGAGAAACTAAAAAAGCTATACAAAAGAACTTTTTGTACAGCTTTTTATTTTTCGGTTACAGCATTAAAATGCCAGAATAGGACGGGCTATACAGTCGCCGTTATACCATTCGGTCATGCACTCGGCGGGACCAGTGTGCCCGATATTCATAATGCAGGCTTTTACGGTTTGCGTTTCGGTATATCCGTTGACATTGTTGTACCATGTCGAAGCCAATTTAGCACCTTTAAGGCAAGAGAAGTTCCAGTTTTTAATCGTACATTCTGCGGGATCAAGTTTTACAGTGGTGACAGGTGTTTCGCCATCGTTATTGCAGGCAAATAAACATAGCGATGGAATAAGAGCATTGCAGACTTCCTGAAAAGAGTTTTCATAAGCTTTTAAAATATAATAGTTAATCTAAAATCAGTTTTCTATTCCCATGCTGACAAATGGAAACCTGAGACACTTCTATCCGTCTATTTCTGAAATCTTCAATAAATTGCAGACTATGGGCTAACTTAAATCAAGTGAAATATATAAATATAATAAATAGTTATCTTTTGGTAATAAGTAGAATATTAAAAAAATTAGAAGGTATAAATGTTCAAAAAGTTCATATATTCAAGTATTTTTGTTTAGGGGAACACAAAAAAGTTAAAGAGAAGGAGAGAAAACGTAAACACATAACTTTTAGGAAAGGATTTACGATTAATAGAAAAGACGGAGAAAAAATGAAAAGTATAATTATTGTAATTACATTGTTAATAGCGGGTCATTTCTCTGGACAGACCGGAGGGAATATACCTGCTATTGCAACTAAGCAAAAGAATGTCATGGATCATCAGAGAGAAATTTATTTAGCCGGTGGTTGTTTTTGGGGAACAGAGTATTTTATGAAACAGATTCAGGGAGTAAAAAATACACAGGTCGGTTATGCCAATGGAAATATCGTCAATCCCACTTATCAGCAGGTATGTCGTGGGAATACCGGTTTTGCCGAAACCGTGAAAGTCGTATATGATCCGCAGGAAGTGGATTTACCGTTTTTGTTGGAATTGTATTTTAAAACGATAGATCCTACAAGTTTAAATCGTCAGGGCAATGACCGGGGGACGCAGTACAGGACGGGTATTTATTATACCGACAAGGCCGATCTTCCTGTGATAGAAAAGGCCGTTTACGCTTTGGCCCGTGAATATAAGAAGCCGTTGGCGATAGAAATAAAACCGTTGACCAATTTTTATGTTGCGGAAGGTTATCATCAGGATTACCTGGATAAAAATCCGGGAGGTTATTGTCACATTTCTCCGGAACTATTCGAAATGGCCCGGAAAGCACATCCGGAGCAGAAGAAAGAAATAGAGTCTTCCGAAGCTGTAAAATCCGATAAGACGGGAGATCCGGTCTATCGTAAACCGGACGATGCCCGTTTGAAAGCCCGTTTATCGCCGGAGCAATATGCTGTTACCCAAAAAAATGCAACAGAGCCACCTTTCCGGAATAAGTATTGGAATGAATACAGGGAAGGAATTTATGTCGATATTACGACTGGGGAACCTTTATTTATCTCTACCGATAAATTCGATTCCGGATGCGGCTGGCCTAGTTTTTCAAAACCCATTCAAAAAGGATTGATCGAAGAGCGAATGGATACCTCGCATGGAATGAGAAGAGTTGAAGTACGTAGTAAGACCGGGAACGCCCACCTCGGACATGTTTTTAATGATGGCCCCAGAGAACAGGGAGGTTTGCGATATTGTATCAACAGTGCGGCTTTACGGTTTATACCCAAAGAAGATATGGAAGCACAAGGATACGGGGAATATCTTCCTTTGTTAGAAAAGTAGAGATTGGCCGTTTTACCTATTTATCCTCCGTGTTTTACTCCGTTTTTATAGAAAAAGAGGAGTTATTAACCGGCTGATCAATACGGGTACAAGGGGGAAATCCGCATCCATAGGTTTCGGCCAGGTAATCTGCCAACTCGTCTGCCCGGGCTGCCATTTGGGTAATATTTTTCTGAATAATACGGTCTGTGTCCGATAAAACATCAGAAAGATGGATCCGATAAGATAGGAAAATCTGATTCCCATTTAATCCGATTTGGTAAGGAGCCAAGTTAGGAACCGTCAACAAATAATGTAATAAAGGTCCGAAATTTTTTTTGGGCAAAATGTTGATCGGAGAAGTGCAAAACAAGAAGGATTGCTGATAGATAAACATACGGATTTCAGACTTGCCTGAATGGAACGTCCAATTTTCCTGTCCTATACGGGTCAAGAGCGGATTGACCCCCATATCTTCGATCGCTTTTTCACAGTATACGGCAATATCGGTTAGGGGGCGTTCGTGAAATAAATAGAAAGGAATTTTATTTCCACAGCAGGGACAATAATCCTCCTCTTCTGTAATGATTTCATCGCAGCAACTACATTGAATACTTAAGTATTCTAAATTTAAATTACGGCTTTTTTCCAGTAAAGGAAACAAGGTATGAATAGGAATACCGAATCCCATGTTATCTGCATTCGTGAATTTACTGGTCGTAATGGCAATGACTTCCCCTTTTTCGTTTAGCATAGGACCTCCACTGTTGCCTGGATTAACAGCGGCATCTGTTTGGAGTTGGTAGTAACCGTCCATGTATTGATGGGGAGAGGAAACAGTACCTTCCGTAAGGGTAAACGGCATGCCGAAAGGGTAGCCGGCTACCCGGATTTTACTGCCGATAGCAGCTTCTTCCTTTGCAAGCGGTAAATCAGGCAAAAAGGAAAAATCGGATTCTGCTTTAAGAAAAGCTACGTCTAAGGCCGGATGGGCTAATATGACCCGTGCCGGATAACGGTTGCGGTGGTGATCTTCCAGGGCAACCTGCCGAAAGCCTTCTACGACATGACTGTTCGTAACGAACAAATTGTAATCTTTTAAATAAAAGCAACTGCCGGATCCCCGGGCTTGGCTGACTTTATATATAGAATGGTAAATCAATTCTTGCATAGCGTATGTTTTATATTTTGTTTAGGCTGCAATCGGATTCTGAAACTTGGTATTTTTCTGCGGACCTTGCATAATGGCTTCCAATGTCTGATACAAAATAGGAGCAGCTTTGCTCCAGGAACAAGCCGAAGCTTGGGTTAAAGCTTTTACCAGAATGCAATTCAAATCTTCCTGCATGTGATTTTGATAGTAAGTTTCATAAAATTTGTGTGTAATCCGGAGACAAACTGTTCTATAATCACCGGCTTCCAGACAAGCTGAAACTTGCTTATAGCATTTCTCATAATCTTCCCGTATCTTTTGCATATTAGAGCGCTGCTTGTCAGAGATGAATGTTGCTGTAAAATAGAGGCTTTTAGCTAATTCTTCCGGAGAAAGAGCTTGTATCTCTTCCAGCGTCTGCCTGCCGTTGGTGACGATGGCTGCCAAAGGAATATTCCGGTTCATATCCCGGATGGCTTTTTCCAGTGTATCGCGCAAACTACCTTGTGGATGAGCTACGTACATTATTTTCAGGAAAGTAGCCGAAAGGATATCCCACATATCTCCAAATTTCCGGGAGGACTCAAAATACCTCAAACCTTGCAGGCATTCTTTACAACTTTGTTGTATCGCTTCATATACATATTCTACTTCCTCCGGAGTATAAGGTGTAAAGAAAGGCCGGTTTATTCTTTGAACTGCGAACAAATCCTGAAATTCGTAGTCGTATTTGTTCCCTATGGTACAAATTTCTTTCAGAACATAGTGGATTTTACGGGGATGACTGAAAGAAAGAGGACAGTGGTATTCAAAGTAAAATTGATTCCCTTTTAGGACCAGATGAGCTAAGTCGAGATCGTTGAAGTTGAGGCTGCTCACTTGTCTTAGCATAGCAATTTGGTTTTTCTCCGGTAGAATTAAAAACGGAGCCGTAATATGTAATTGTTCCTCGTCCTCCTTTAAGCGGATAAAAAGGGGGCCGTGAGGAATGTGAAATTCGTTCCCTTGCGGATTACTGTAACTAGTTCTCAAATCTTTGTTGATGGAATCCAGTAATAAATGGAGAGATTTTAAATATTCTCCCTGTTCAAAGGCTTCTATACTTAAGTCAAAGATTTCAGCATTAGCAGTACTAGCTGTAGAGGCTATGACAGAAGGATAAAAAGTAAATGTTTGTTTCATGTAATAAAACTGTTATTTAGATTTTATGTTTAGCACGTATACAAAAATACATCAGCGCTAAAGATTTTGCAAATGTAACTATCTGGTTTTTAGTATTTTTATGTATATATTAGTTGCTTTAAAATTGATTAAGTAAACTTTAGATTTGAAGGCTGGGCATGTTTGTGGATAAGATAAAAAAGGAAAAATAAAATGTGTTTTTATTCCGATAGAATTTGTTTGGGAGTATGGAAATTTATTGCTTCTTTTGAAAACGGTTTTGTAGAATAGCTCAAAAACTAGGGGAATAGAGTTTAGGAAAGATTGTAAAGGAGAAAACGGATTTGGTAAGTATTTTGAGAAAATATGGAATGCCGGCATAGGATTCGGATGAGTGTAAATTTGTGAAATACAATTAAAAACAGACGACAATGAAAAAAGGAAAATTACTATTGGGGATAATAGGGGTGATTTTTTTATGGAGTGCTTGTCAAACCCATAAAGAGCAATCTTTAAAAGGGGTGATTACCGAGGCTTCGATGAATACTTTGATGATAAAGACAGCTGGGGGAGATGTCGTGACCATAAGTACTGCAGATGCAGAAAAAGTGGTGAAAGAGGGAATTTTGCTGGGAGATACGGCGACGATATATTATGCGGAAAAGCCGGAAGGGGGGATAATCAGGGCAACCAAGATTATTGTAGTGCCGGGACAAAGGGAGTGTCCGGAAATAATAGGAACCTGGTTGGAGGCTGTTAAGGGAATGCCCGGAGCAATGCAAGGGATCCGGATAGAAAACGGAGGGATAGCTGAGTCGGTGAATATGGCTACCCTGGTGTATGAACATTGGCAAAAGGAAGGAAATAAATTGTTGCTAAAAGGAAAGAGTTTAGGGAATGGGCAAACTATAATTTTTACAGACACCTTACATATTGAAACCCTTTCGGCTGATTCTTTGATACTTTCGGCTGGAGGCTATACAATAAGATATCATCGGGAAACAGAAAACCGGTAAGTCCGTTCTATTTTGGCAAACGTGGGTTGTGCCGGATGCGTGCCTGTTAAGCTGCTGAAGAACGAACCTCCGGTTCTGTTCAAAGGGATTTAATTCGTATGATGTCCACCGGTAACCCCGTATACTTCTGCAGTTGTATAGCTCGATTCGTTAGAGGCCAACAATACATAAGTCCCGGCCAATTCTACCGGTTGCCCGGCTCTTTGCAAAGGGGTTGATTGCCCAAAATGAGCCAGTTTACCTTTGGGCTGGGCTTCGGTTACCTGTAAAGGAGTCCAGATGGGACCGGGGGCTACGGAGTTTACGCGTATTCCTTTTGAAGCCAGTTGTTTACCTAACCCCCGGGTAAAAGCAATAATGGCTGCTTTGGTTGCTGCATAATCGAGTAAATCCGGATTAGGTTGAAATGCCTGGATCGAACTTGTCGTTATAATGGAAGAACCAGCCGGTAAATACGGAATGGCGGCTTTGATGAGCCAAAACAGACTGAATACATTGGTCGTAAAGGTCTTTTTTATATCCTCCGTTTTTATTTTTTCAATGTCATCTACCGATTTCTGGTAGCCGGCAACTAAGGTTAGGATATCCAAACCTCCTAATTTTTTATTGGCTTCTTCTACCAATTGAGAACAGAAGTTTTCGTCTTCCAAATTGCCGGGAATCAGGAATACTTTTCGGCCGGCTTTCTCGATATAGCTGGCAACTTCTTCTGCATCGCACTGTTCTTCCGGTAAATAATTCAGGACAATGTCTGCTCCCTCCCGGGCATAGGCTATCGCTGCGGCCCGGCCTATGCCGGAGTCTCCACCCGTAATTAATGCCTTACGTCCGGCCAGGCGTTGATGCCCTTCGTAACTCTCTTCTCCGCAGTCCGGCCGGGGTTGCATTTTTTGTTGTATACCCGGAGAGGGCTGGGGTTGTTCTTTATATCCGCCGGTATAATAACCCGTCAGCGGATTTTTTAATTGCTCTTTTGTGTTTTTCTTTTCCATATGTAGAAATTTTAAGGATTGATCTTTCTAGTGAAACGCAAGGAGAGAAAGCTTTGTTCAGAGGTTTAACGGATGCTTCGGATTTTAAATAATTTCTTACTTTTGAAAGGATAAAGGAAGGTCTTGTTTGATTTTTATAAAACAGGTATTTTTAAATTTCCCTAAAGACCAAACAGCAAATAAATGTTTTCTTTGGGAGAGGAAAGACATAAATGTAGCTTTTATTTGAAAAGATGATGTATCGGATTCGGAATGCAGAAAATAAAGAACTCGCCGTTTTAACCCAGCTTTTTCAGGAAACATTGCTTCGGGTGAACAGCAGAGATTATACCCCCCAACAAATCGAGGCTTGGGGACGGAAAGCGGATAAGTCCCGTTGGGAAGAATTATTTGCCAGTTCTTTACAATTTATGGTAGCTGAAACAGAGGATCAGAAAATTGTCGGTTTTACTTCCATCAATTCCCAAGGTTATCTCCATTCAATGTTTGTCGATTACCGTTATCAACGGCAAGGAATTGCCCGTTTATTACTGACTAAAGCAGAAGAATATGCACGTAGATATGGTGCTACCGTTTTAAGTGCTGAGGTGAGTATTACGGCTCTTCCTTTTTTTGAGAAACAGGGGTTTTGCCTGAAAAGGGAAAATAAAGTGAGTTTTGAAAATACGACAATGATTAATTACACTATGGAAAAACAGCTCTGATTTTTTCTTTTGCTGTAAAACAACAAGAATGTTTTGACACTAAAATCAAAGTGATTACAGGATATTTCGAGATGATACAGAGTCTTAGTAGATTTTCTGTTCAGGTAGGAGGTGAGGTATTTTAAAATATAAATCAATTTATCAAAATGCTGGGTACGACCAGCTTCTGCATGGAGGCAATAATTTTCCATTTGATAGCCGGTTTGGCGTTTTTCAGGAAGGAAGTTTTGTCCACCAAATCCGGAGGATTAATCCTCAACAGGGAGTCCGTCAGAAAGACCGGACTGTTTGCACCTGCTTTAAAAGGAGGAATATAATACGTAAACGTGCAAAATCAAGGGGTACCTTGTTCGACTTCAGCGGGTACTGCCCCTAAATCAAGTTCATTTTCTTTTACATTTCTTGTTCTGTATAAGATTATGATGATTAATAAAACACAAATGGCGGCAACGATAGCAAAGGCTGTTACGCTATGTTTTTTCTTGTTCATATTTCTTTTTTATTTGCGCGGTTAGAAATAAGATTGACTGTATTTATAACGCAAAAAGATTTGCTGTTGTTGTGTTTTCTGGAAGAGAACCGAAAATTTTAGTTGGGGTAAATTCCCGGAAAATTTTCAGTCCATTGGGTTTCTCTTTCGGAAGCATTTTCGTTTCGGAAGGGAAGAGGAAAGTCTGAAAAATGACAAAATGAGAAAAACCTTTCGCCGTTTTTAACCAAATGTTTTGAGCGACAGTGTAAAAACAGAATGTCTGATTTTCAGGAGATTCTGAGAAGAAATGACCTTAAATATTACGGAATCCAATGGAGAATACCGTTGACGGGGTGGTGTATTCTCCATTTTTCAAAATCGGCGTAATTCCGGATTCCATCCCGGAGTACAGCTTGATAATATTCCACTCCCATAATTTTTTCGCTTTCAGGGGTATCATTTTTCAGTTGCAGAATAAGCTGTTTGGTTTCCGGAGTCAATAGGGAGACAATGCGATCGGCCATTTTTTCGAAATATCCGTCATAAAAAGAACCTTTTAGAATGTGAATCATGTCTATTTGCCACAATTCGTTCGTATGATCCGTATACCAGGCATGCCATTCGATACATTTCTCCTCTGTATCGGAAAGGTTTTTGTATTCGATTTGTCGGATAGCGGGGTTTTCCGCCATTTTTTGGATGGCAGCAAAACTTTGGGAAACCTCCAATGGATCTGAATAGATATGAAAATCGATATCGCGGTGTTTCATGAGTAAACCCATACGCAGTGAGCCCACTAAATGAGGGTCTGCTCCGACAGATTTCCAAATGGGAATTAGCTGGAGCTCTTCAATAATTTTCCGGGCTTTTTCCTGATTTTGAAGGGCCAGCCTTAAAATGTCGTTCATTGTTGTTTTTTGAGGGCGTAAAGGTAACTATATTTCCATTATGCTCGATTAAAAAGAGAAGGGATTTCAAAGCAAGTAGATGAATTTGCTGACATAGTTAAAGAAGGGCTTTCGTCTTGTTCCGGCTGTTTCTACTGAAACGGGAGGAAAGTTTTTACCTTAGCATCAGTAGGAAGAATAAACTGTAAAGACCTCCTTTGGCTGTTGTATAAGCCGGGAAGGAAGGATTTACACTTTTTGTTTTTGATATTGAAGTACTTTTTGGTAGACTTGCCGGAACCATACCGTGTATCTTTCCGGGTGGAGACGTTCGTCCAACCGGATAATGTCTGAAGATAAATACTTCCAGTCCCAAACTTCGAGAGGGTTTACGTCCGGCATATATTCCGTATAGCCTGTAAATACATGTTCGTATTCATGTTCAGTAACTCCATGATCCAGTTTTGCTTTGTAGGTAAAGCAGAATGATTTTTCAAGCGGGCATTTTAGTCCCATTTCTTCTTTCAGTTTCCGCTGTGCTGCTTCCAGTGGAATTTCTCCCGGATGAGCATGCGTGCAGCAGGTATTGGACCATAGTCCTCCAGAGTGATATTTGAAAGCCGTGCGCCTTTGTAAAAGCCATTCCCCTTTATGATTAAAGATAAAGACGAGTATGGCCCGGTGGAGGAGACCCTGTCGGTGAGCTTCTAATTTGTCTGTAATACCTAGGGGATGATCGTTCGTGTCGACCAGTATAACCTGCGTGGTGTTAGGGGTATTGTATTCCATAATTATTCAACATTTTATTCCTCAACACTATCTCGGAAGACAATAATGCCTTGTGAATTATTTTTCTATCTTTTCTATGTCTCTGTCGGAACGTATCCGATGGATATCCTTGTGCCGAGCGACAGTCCTTAGCTGAAAGACAAATAACAGTTATCTGATGAAAGATCAGAAAGAATAAAAACAGGATTCCGTTTTTAGGAGGATAAGCATATAGATTCCCTATTTTATTCCTATGTCTCCTTTCTGCTGCAGATCTACTCTCCAAAGGTAGTTTACGGAATTGAAAGATAGTTGGTTACCTCCTTTAGAGAATAAGCGTATTTTTTGAAAGAATAATTTTAAATAATAAGCAAATTCTAAAAAGACTTAAAAGTTATCAAACGTGAATTTGTAACATTTTTTCACAGTTATTTTCGATTTAATAACATAATATAGCATTCTTTTTAGGAGTAAAGAAAGAGTGAAATAGATAAATTTGCAGCATAGGTGATCGAATAAGTATGGGTTTATCGTAGGAGCGGGTGTGTTCCGATAGAAAGAGATAATAGAAGTGTTTATCCGCTTCTGTTTTCTATGGGGAAGGGTGTGTGTATTTGATAATGATAAACCGTACCGTTATGGATGTGGAGGCTTTTGAAAAGAGAATAAGTCAGTATTTGAAAAAATCGAAAGAAGAGCAAGTCTTGTATTTTGCTTGGCATTGTGCTGTCCGGGCTTTGCCTTTTTTAAGTGTGGAGGGGAGTTTTGCATATTGGGAAAAACAAGAGCGGCAGCAATTTTTATATACTATTTTTTCTACTCTGGATAAAAACATATGGGCTATTTTACAGAGGAAGGAAGAAGGTTTTTCGGATTTATCTGATATTGCTGTAGAAGATACAGAGGGATTAGCTTTTACTGTGCACCGAAATACGGTTGCTTATGCTGTTTTTGCCGTTGCGGATGCTGTTTATTCTTTATTGGATAGGTATTATGCTGTTTATGCTGCGACCGATTTAATATATGCAGCTGAGAATTATTGGGGAATGCAACCGGATTTTACTTCTTTGCTTTTACGGGATTTGAGGGGGTTGAAAATTCCGGGGACGGTAAAAGTACAGGAATTACAAAAGCGGTATGACAAACTGTGGGTGACTTGGGAGAAGGCCTTGCAGGACGAAGATTGCGCTTATTGGGGACGTTTGTACCGGAATATTTATCACAATGGATTTACGTTTGATCCTGAAGCTTTAAAACGGCGTTTGAGTGTCCCTAAAGAAATCCGGGAACAGGGAGCTGCTGCCGTCGGACATTATCTGGAAGAACTGGAAAAGCAAGGAGCAATCCAATTCAACGAAGCCCGTATTATCATTCTGGGAGATAAAGGGGCTGGAAAAACCAGTTTGGCCAGGCGCTTGATTGACCCGAAGGCTCCCATGACGGAAGAGAATGAGAGTACGGCTGGAGTGGATACCTTGTTGTGGGAAATTGAAAAGCAAAATGTAAATGTACACATTTGGGATTTTGCCGGTCATACAGTCACTCATGCAGTACATCAATTTTTTCTTTCAGAGCATTGTTTGTATATTATCGTTTATGATGGACGTACAGAAGGAAGAAACCGTCTCGAGTATTGGTTAAATCATATGACAAATTACGGAGAGGATTCGGAGGCAATTATACTGGTGAACGAACGGGATCGGCACAGAGTAGATATTCCCATAAATTCTTTAAAAGAGCAATATCCGATAGCTGCTTTTTACTCTTTTTCTATTCGGGATAATGTGGCAGGTTTGACTGATTTTCGGGAATTTGTCGTTAATTATATCAATAGTCATCCTTCCTGGAACAATCAGGAAATTCCACAGAATTATTATAAGGTAAAAGAAGAACTGGAGGAATATTTTATTCCAAGTGATCCGGTTAAGAAAAAGGAGCATATTACCAAAAGTGAGTTTAAAGCAATTGCCAGGAAATACAATGTACAGAATACAGAGATATTATTGAAAAATTTACATGCCTTGGGAATTAGTCTGTGGTACAAGGATATGGAAGAGTTTGATACCTTGGTACTGAATCCAGAATGGATCAGTCAAGGGGTGTATAAAGTTATCAACTGGGTACATCAGGAACAGCGGTATTCTTTGACTTTGAAAGATTTTGAAAAAGTATTCCGGGAAGAGACAGACCGTTATCCAATAGAAAAACATTCGTTTATTTTTAAATTGATGATATTTTACGAGTTGGCTTATGAAACCAAAGAAGGAGGATGTTTAATTATTCCTCATCTTTTACAGGAAGACCGTCCTGCTCATTTGCCTGATTTTCCTATCGGAAACAGTCTTATGTTGCAGTATCGTTCAGAGCAACCTTTGCCTCCCGATACCGTTTCGCGTTTTATTGTCAGACATAACCGGGAAATTAAACAGGAAAAAGGATTTTACCAGGTTTGGAGGTATGGGGCTATTTTAGAAGACGGGAGTGGTACAATTGCTTTGGTGAGGGAAGAAGACCGGACAATTAGCGTTTCCGTAAAAGGATTCCAGAAAACGGCTTATCTGACTGCACTCCGGAAAACCTTAAACGAAATATTTAGTTCTTACAAAACCCGGCAACCCGAGTTGCGGTATGCAATTAAGATATTTGGAGAAATTTCCGGAAAAGAAAACAACATTTTATGGCTTACAGATAAAAAAATATTCAATCATGCGCAGGATAAAGTACCTTATTATGATGATATCAGACAGCAGAATATTGATATGGATAAATATGTTGTGAATTATAATATTAACGCTGAAAATATTATCGGAGGAAAAGGAGTATTGATCAATAAATCTGTACGGAATAATTTTAATTTTTATGATTGTAATATTCGCGTACAAGGATGTTTAAACGATTTGGCCCAGTTGTTGAATGAAAAAGGGAAAAAAGAAGAAGCCCGGGAATTTGAGGCGTTGGCGGGGATATTGGAAAAAGCGGAACAATACAAAACGCCGGAAGAGATGAAGAAAAAAGGTGTTTTAAATCGGTTAAAGCGTTTGATAGAAGAGCTGGGGAATCCGGATTCTCATTTGTCTAAAATAGTCGGTGGGGTAAAAGCTGGATTGGATATTGTCCGCGACATTGCAAAAGGTTATAATGATTTGGCTCGTTGGGTGGGTTTAGACTAAAAATGCAGAGAGAACGAAAAATTCAAAAAAATTTTGGAGACAGGAAAACGATATTTCAAATCTGAGGGACAAGATCTAACCGTTTGATTGGCGAACCAAAAGTTCTGATAAATAGACATCCATCAAGGACTTTCGTTCCGCCAATCCGCCTTTCTCTAATTTATTCCTTCAGGAACATTTCTTTTCAAAAAGTCGAAATTTTGACTTTTGAGGTAAGCTTGTATAGAAGGCTCACTGAACCTGACAAGCAACACCAAAGGAGGAGCAATCGAAAGTGGCACAACCGCAACTTATTACAGGGCCTACGGGTGGATGCGGCGGTTCTACACATTTTTCAGATTCACATTCTTTTGATATGGGTTCCATTGTACATTCCAGCCAGGTATCACAATTACCGGAATCTGCACAAGCATAATCTTCCGTTGGACATTTGCCATAACAAGAAGCTGTCATGCCTCCCCTGATTTTTGAAAGCTCGTTGCCCGATAAAGAAGATATCACCTCTTTATGGAATTTTAATTTGATTTTTTTCATATTTTAGAATATTAAAGTAAACAAAAGTAAAATACTTATTTCTTTTACTTTATATTAATGATCGTCGTCGGAAACTAAAAGACAGTAATCGCTAGGGTGCTTATCCATTGCATGATCTAATACGGGATCTGTATTTCTACTACCACAAGCCAGATCACTAAAACATTTACCTTGCCAGCTATCCTGATCGGTACATTCGCTTGTTGCTGTACAAGGGCCGTCTACTGTCGGACAGCTGTTATAGGAAAAAGCCGTATTTCCTCCCTGTATTCTTGCCAGTTCGCTTTCATTTAAAGTGGATATTACTTCTTTCCGGAATTCTAATTTGATTTTTTTCATATTTGGAAATCGAAAATGTTGTTATAAAGAAGGTTTATAAGGATCTTTACACATCGTATCAAAGGAGAGAACTGTTTCGCAGTAACCACTTTCTTGTTCATCTAAAGGTGGTTCAGTATTTGGGCGATCTAGTAGAGGTTCTGTATGCCCACTTCCGCAACCTGAATCACTGAGACATTTGCCTTGGCAACTTTCCTGCTTGCTTTCACAATTCATGACACTGTCACATTCTTCTTTTGTCTCACAAGAATCAAGTGAATATATTTTTTTTGCACCTCCCCATACTTTAGCTAAGTCTTCTCCGGATAAAACGGAAATTACTCTTTTTTGAAATTTTAGTTTGATTTTTTTCATATTGCTTTTTATTGGTACTATTGTAAAAATACGGAATAATCTCTGCGAATATAATTACAATAAAGATCGTATTTTACTTATCCTTCGAGGAAACTTTGCCCTTCACACTTGTCGTAAGTAGCACAACCACAAGAATCTTCGACAACAGGAATAGCGTCGGTATAGCGGCTCTCGATGGGGTCTGTCGAGCCTCCTCCACAGGCTAAGTCACTGAAACATTTCTCTTGTATACTATTCTGATCGGTACATTGATTTGTTGCTCCGCACGGACCATCTACGGTTGGACAACTGTTGTAAGAGAAGGCTGTATTCCCTCCCTGGATTTTGGAAAGTTCATTTTCTGATAGAGTCGATATGACTTCTTTCCGAAATTCTAATTTAATTTTTTTCATGACTTGATTTTTGGTTAGATTTATAAGGGTATATAGGAATTGGAATAAAGTTTTGTGTGATTATAGCTGAACTTCACAGGGCGTAAAAATGGTTTCACATCCTTCGTAAGTGGCACAACCGCAGCTGCCGGGTTCAACCGGGCCTACCGGCTTTTCACATAAATTTGTATCGCAAGTTTGAGTGTTATATACATCACTTAAACATTTGGTTTGCCAACTATCTTGATCTGAACATTCCCCGGAACCGGCACAGAGCATATCTACCGTTGGACAACTATTGTAAGAAAATGCCGTATTTCCTCCCTGGATTTTTGCGAGTTCATTTCCGGATAAAGTGGATATAACCTCTTTTCGAAATTCTAATTTGATTTTTTTCATATTTTAAAAATTAGGAATACCTGTATTATGGAATACTACAAGTCTGTTAATCTTTTTATTTTGTCACATTGATTGCCTGATAAACATTCGTAAGTGTAGCAGTAATTACAACTATCCCCGCTCGCTGGTATCGGGTTTTGGTGATGCTGTAAAGGTCCTCCGTTATTTTTATTATCACTCAGGCAATTCCCTTGCCAGCTATCCTGATCTGTACATGCGTTTGTTGCTGTACAAGGGCCGTCTACTGTCGGACAGCTATTATAGGAAAAAGCTGTGTTTCCTCCTTGTAGCTGGGATAAATCATTTCCAGATAGGGTAGAAATGACTTTCTTTTGGAAATCTAATTGAATCTTTTTCATGGCTGTATATTTAAAATTCGACGTATTTAGGTATTTGTATCAAAGGTTTGTCAAATCGCTTCAGATACACAACAGTCGGAGTTTTGACAAAAGGTGGTCTCCGGACAAAGACATGTATAGGCGAGTTGACAATACTGAGGACTGGTCTGGTTGGGATCGACTCCGATTACTGGGTTATCACCCCCTCCTAAACCGTCGCTCAGACATTTCCCCTGGCAGCTTTCTTGTAAACTATCACAATGTACAACACTATTACATTCTTCCTTTGTTTCGCAGGCATCGATTGAATACATTTTTTTTCTCCCTCCCCAAATCTTGGATAATTCATTTCCCGATAAAATAGAAATGACTTCTTTTTGAAATTTTAATTGGATTTTTTTCATAAGATAAATACTAAAAATTATACATTATTCTTATTTATAACTTAAAGGAGAAAGAAAAATGATTCAATATTGCTTGTTTGTTACTTTATTTCTATAGCTGATTAAACACCAATTTGAACGACCTCTGTTAAACTTAATATTTCAACCTTGACTTATTTTAGAATAATAATGAAAATATGTTTATATTATAAAACATAATATACCAACAAATTTAGGAATATTATATAAATATCCTAATTTTTAATAAATTATTTTAGAGAGCTTGTGCTATTAATAAAGAAAATAAGCATAGAAATATTTTATCAAGGATCATCTTTTACTAAAACGATCCACAAAAGTTTTAGAAAGTTATTTAAATGATTTTTATTTTTTCAATAAGATTCCTAATAAGTATAAGTCGGATTTAATTATTTATATATATGTTCCCTTATATTCTGATTCCAAAGGCATTTTTATTAATAAGGAGTCTTATAGAAAAGAAATATTTATAATTCAAGCAATTGATTATTATGCTGTATTTTATATTCTGGATTTAATAAGCAATTGCTTTCAAACGAGTTGCAAGGAGCTGAATCTATATGAGGATGGATAGGTATGTAAGGTTGTAAACCAGTATTTCCGCCTGGCTTATTATTACTGAGGCAAGCTCCTCGTACGGTGTCTTTATCAGTGCAGTCATTGGAAGTATCACACATAGAGTCTACTGTCGGACAACTATTATAAGAAAAAGCTGTATTTCCTCCTACAATTTGTGATAAGTTTTCTTGTGTTAATATTGAAATAACTTTTTTTTGAAATTTTAATTGAATCTTTTTCATGGCTTCAAGTTTTTAATAAATAATACATAAGACTCCTTATTAAATGTTTTTATTTACGTATATTCTGTTCCACAAATTTCTGATAACAATATATAAATAAATATTTAATTTGAAAATAATAATTTATAAAATTTATTTAATTTAATATTGTTAATAATAAATCCTTTAAGTATACTTTCAATTTTATTTTTAACATTTACCTTTAAAATCGAATACATATTCCTTAAAATGGAATACTTGTAAAAAGAATTTTGGCATATAGATTGTATAGTTAATCTAATAAAGTATAAAAAATAAAAATTAGCCACCTAAAGAGAAAGATTACTGTAAAAAGAAAACGTATGAAAAATTTGATTTTTTGTTTGTGTATACTGTGTTTAATGAGTTTTAAGGGGTGGGCGCAGAAGGTAGAAGGATATGTTTACGATGCAAAGACGAATGAACCTTTGGTGGGGGTAAATGTCATTTATCAAGTAAAAGGAGAGACCAAGGGAGTTGCTTCGGATGTGAATGGTTTTTATGAGGTTTCTGTCCCAGCAGGAGGGATTGAGTTGACATTTAGTTTTGTAGGCTATACCTCCCAGATGTTGCCTTTGGTGGTGAATCCCAGGGAAGTAGTAAAGAAAGATGTATATTTGAAAATGGAGGCTCATCTTTTGGAAGATGTGGTGATCAGTGCAGGACGTTTTGAACAAAAAGTAAGCGATCTGACGGTTTCGATGGATGTATTGAAAGCAGATGCAATTCTTCGTCAGGATCCCAGTGATATTACGGCTACCTTGAAAACGATACCCGGTGTGGATATCAATGACAAGCAGCCTTCTATTCGGGGAGGGAGTGGGTGGACGTATGGAGTGGGAGCACGAAGTCTTATATTGGTCGACGGGCTGTCGGTTCTTACTCCCGGTTCCGGGGAGATTAACTGGAATACCATTCCGATGGAAAATATTGCGCAGGTAGAAGTTTTGAAAGGGGCTTCTTCTGTCCTTTACGGTTCTTCCGCCCTCAACGGTGTCATTCATATTCGGACGGCCCGGCCGGGGCTGGTTCCTAAAACACGTGTAAATGCTTATTTGGGAATCTATGGGGATCCGGCTAATAGCGATTATCAATGGTGGGATAAAGGTTTTTGGAAAGAGGGGAAATATCAGGTGGAACCTTTTCTGCGGAAAAATGTATTTTCGGGAATCCGGAATCCGATTTATGAGGGGATTGATTTCTCACATGCCCGTCGCATCGGAAATTTTGACGTGTCGGGAGGAATTAATATTTTTTCGGATGAAGGATACCGTCAGGGTGATTTTAACCGGCGGGTTAGGGTCGGTGGAAATATTACGTATCATCAACCCGGGAAAAATATGATAAATTACGGGGCAAGCATTCATTTCTTGTCCAATAAATATGGGGATTTCTTTATTTGGCGCTCTCCTAATCAGGCGTATCGTCCTTCTCCTTTTACGAATATGGGAAGAGAAGGGAATCAGTTTCAGCTTGCCCCGTTTTACAATTTTACTAATCCGGACAGAAATATATCCCACAAGGTAAGAGGACGTTTTTTTTACCGGGCAGATAATATTATACAAACCATAGAACCGCCTACTTTACCTGATATCCTGAGTAATATGGGAACAAATGTGAACGAATTGGCCGGGTTTATTTCCGAAGTACAGAACGGAGATTGGACAAAATATCTGAAACCCCTAATCGGTCCTGCTTTGACGGGAAATTGGCAGGGGGTAGTAGACGGTCTTGTCGAAGAAGCCGGAAAATTATTACCGGGGATTTTCCCCAATGCGACTACTGCCGATTATTGTGATTTAATTGCTTGGGGAATGAATGCGCTGAAGGATCCGGAGACCGGGAAAATGAATAATATCCCGAATGAGGAAAATCTTATCCCTTGGCTCAATAATGCCTTGAATCCTGTAGAGCCTAAAGTATATACGGATAAGTTTTATAATTATTATTTAGATTATCAGTTCAATAAACGTTGGGGAAATGCACAGCTTACTGCCGGCTTGACCTATGAACGGATGCAGACAACCTCCCATACTACCGGAGATCACGACAGCGACAATGCTGCTGTTTTTGTGCAGTTCGACGATAAGTTCTTCGACCGATTGAATATTTCTTTGGGAGTAAGAGGAGAATATTACCGGGTAGACGATCATAAACGGGAAGCGGAGACTAAAATATTTGGTTATAAGGTACCTTTTCAACCGGTATTCCGGGGTGGATTGAGTTATAAATTGGCGGATTACAGTTTTATCCGCGCTTCTTTCGGGCAAGGGTATCGCTATCCTTCTCTGACTGAAAAATATGCCCGTAAAGATATCGGAGGAGTAGGGGTTTATCCCAGTCCGGATGTAAAAGCAGAAAAGGGATTTAATGCTGAATTAGGATTTAAACAGGGGTATAAGTTTGGCGGTTTACAGGGGTTTATTGATATTGCCGGTTTTTATACAGAATATAAGAATATGATTGAGTTCCGTTTCGGCTTGTTCGATAATGGGGAGAATGCGATGCTGAATAGTATGAACGATGTGCTCAAGATGATAATGGCTCAGAATAGTTTAGGGATAGGGGCTCAGTTTTATAATGTATCCAAAGCCCGGATATATGGCACAGAAATATCTACAACAGGTGTATATGCCTTTCATCCGAATGCGTTGTTGACCTATAATTTGGGATATGTATTTATACAGCCGGAAGATGCTGATTATAAAGAAAAAAATGCCCGGGAAGCCAACTATACAGATCCTTTACAAATGAAGGAGAAATCGAATACCTCCCGCTATTTAAAATATCGCCAGAAACATACTGTTAAAGCTTCTTTCGATTTTGAATGGAAACGCTTGAGTTTGGGAACAAATTTACAATGGAAAAGTAAGACTTTAGCCGTTGATTATATCATGTTGGATGAGCGGGTGAAGGAGAATCGAGAATTAATGGATTACGTAAGGGGTATTTTGTTCGGAACGGAACGGGATGGTTATAATATGGCTGATTATTGGAGGGAACATAATAAGAATTATTTTATTATGGATGTCAGGGCCGGAGTAAAGGTCACTCAGAAAGTGCAGTTTCAGTTCTTGGTCAACAATTTGCTGAATAAGGAATATAGTGTACGTCCGATGGCAGTAGCAGCTCCCCGTACTTTTGTTATGAAAATGGGATTGAGTTTTTAGTTATGGCAAATACTCTTTCGGAGACCGTTATTCCGAATGAATTTGTTTTCATTCGGAATAATTTTTATTCATAAATGTTTCAGGGAACCGGGCAAGAAGAGGAACGGACCAATTTATAGGATAATTTTCGTAATTTGTGCAGGCGGGAAAGTATAAATCGTTGCTGCTTTCTTATATTGATTTCATTTTACTGCTTTTACAATAATCTTTTTCTTAATTTTGTGAAAAAGACTTGAGGGTAAAAACGGATAAAACAATGAAATGGAAAAATAATTTCAGTGTACAGTCGGATTGGACGGATGTTATCGTGAACCGGGAAGCAAAAGAAGCCATTGCCCGGAAATTGGCGGAGCGAGCAAAGGAAGGGGAGACGATAGGAGCCGGTTCCGGTTCTACGGTTTATCTGACCTTAGGAGCTTTAGCAGAAAGAATACGGAAAGAAAACCTGCATATCACTGTCATTCCGGCTTCTTTTGAGAGTACGATGGCTTGTTTACGTTTTGGAATTCCGCTAACGACTCTTTGGGAAAAAAGGCCGGATTGGACTTTTGATGGTGCCGATGAGGTAGATCCGGAGCATAATTTGTTAAAAGGGAGAGGAGGCGCTTTATTTCAGGAGAAATTGTTAATCCGGAGCAGTAAAGAGGTATATATTGTAGTGGATGAATCGAAATTTGTTTCTCGTTTAGGAACAAACTTTCCCGTTCCGGTAGAGCTGTTCCCTGGAGCCTTGGCCTATGTGAAGAATTGTATCTGGGAACTTGGAGCTACGGAGGTTACTTTGCGTCCCGCAAAAGGAAAAGACGGTCCGGTCATTACAGAAAATGGAAATCTTATACTGGATGTCCGTTTTGAACGGCTGTCTGCTGACTTGGAAAGGAAGATAAAGGCTGTAACCGGGGTGATTGAAAGCGGATTATTTATAGGATATTGTTTGAAAATAATAAGCTTAAATCGTTAGGCTGTTAAAAAAGATTGTGCCGATATTATTTGTATAAGAGAAAAGGAAGGAATACTATTGGATAAAGAATTTTTTATTACCGACAGTACAAATTCCAGTTCTGTAAATAAAACCGGCACAATTAGGATGGTGAAGATCTGTATTTAATCGTGACCTTCTGTTTTTACAACTTTATTGTAAAGCCCCATAATTAAAAAAGGAGCTGCCCATTGTCCGACAAACAATGCGGCATGATTACGCTTCATGCATTTTAAAGCCAAGGAAATACCCATAGCTGTCAATGCGGCTGTTAAATAAACTCCAGACGGTATCTTAGACGTCTGCTTCTCGATGGCAATAGTGCCCTTCCCTTCTCTTGGTGTATCTGGATTCATATCAACTAAGTATTTATGAGTTAGTAAATTGTCTTTTTAGCTTCTTCCTTCTCAAGAAGTTCTGCCCCATTAGGGGTTAGTTTGTATTTTTACGGGTGGAAGAGAAGGCGGGTTACATAGTTGTTGTTGTATCTTGTTGATAATGAATAAATAATGTTGGTTTTGTTTTATGAATGTTATGGAATGTGTTCTAAAAATGTATAAATATCCACGGGGACGGACCTTTTTGGTTGATTTATTATTTAATTAATTGTACGTGCTAGATAAAAAGATTTTAAATCGAATTTGGATAAATATATTATAATCAATATATTATAATCAATATATTATAAAAAGAAATACCATTTTTATTTAAAGGCATTCCAAAAGGTTTATATCTTTGTAAAGTGTTTTGAGAGGTCGAATAGCTAAAAAGGTCCGTCCCCTTGGGGGATTTAAGGAGAATATAGTTTGTTGATTTTAAATCGAATGTTTTTAAATAAAAAAGTGATAAAATACGTTGAGAGTCAATATGTTTATGAAATGTTTTGTTTGTTTCCTTCTCAAGAATATTTCAGCGGTTTTTATGACTTTTGAAGGTAACTTTTGATTTGAAGTAGCCAAAAAGGTCCGTCCCCTTTGGGGGAATTGGGAAGAAAAGAATCGAATGTGAATATGAAATTTGTAATTTTAACCGGGATAATGGTTATGGTGGCAATAACCGGTTGCCATACTTTGAAAAAGGTTTATGTGGACGGTTGGTATACGGTGAGCAGTCGTGATGGTATCGTTTCTGAACCTTTTATAACTGTTGGGGATTTTGCTGAGTTACGATTGGATTCAGCTCCAGATCCGAATGGACGGATGATTTATGGTATTATTGGACATGTTCGGGAAGATAAAGTGCAGCTGTGGGCTGATGTTACCGAAAAATCAGTCGGAAAAACGATCGCTTTTGTATTTGAGGGGCAGATAATAACTCAGCCAATGGTGAATGCGCGGATTGAATCCGGGTCTTTTTCAATTTTTTTACCCCCTAAGTCACCAGGGGATATAAAACAGATTTTTCGGAAATTGTCTGAAGAAATAGAGAAAAATAAACAGGATATGACAAGTGTTGATTGGGAACGTTTTCACCATTTGTTTGATGCATGGGTACAAAATTACCGGACAAACTCTTTGACTCAATTGAGTAGCAATACAAATGATGCGAGCAAGTTGGAACAATATCCGCAATTATTACAGATGGGTAAAAAAATTATCCCCGGAATCATTGTCCGTTTGTCTGACCGAAATTTATTTTTTGCTTTAACTCTTTACGATGCGTTACAGGATGTCGATAGTCTAAAATCGTTTGATTATAGTAAAGGTGAGCAATTCCGGGCCCAGGAAACTGTGCGTAAATACCTAGAGGCTATGTTACAGCGTAAAAAACGCATTTTTCATTCAGATTCAGAAAAAATTCAGGGAATGGAAAATTTAGCGATAAAATACGGTTGGGAAATAGGTACCCTTTTGGGGCGAAGAGAAAGAGATTCCTTATTTATAAATATGGACTACGAAGTTACAGCGGAATTTCTAAAAAATTTTGGTCGGTAGAATGGAATTTTTATTCTATTGGGGTATAGATGTATAAGCATAGCCGTTCCGGTATACTATCTTTTAATTTGTTTGATAACAGAAATCTGGTCTTTGTTTCTTCCCTTTCTCTTTATCTCCAGAATGAGGTATTCAGATTATGAGGCATTTTCACATTTATAGGCTTACCGTATTTTATATTTAGAAGAATGTTTGTTTAAGGAGGAGAAAGCAGCTCACCTGAGAGGAGGACAATCCCTTCTATTTTTCGCATCTTATTCTCGTTTCTCTATGTTCTTCCTGGTGCTGATGACCTATGGCGGTGTAAACTATTTTTTAGAGAAATGCATAGCTATGCTGGGACGGTTTAACTTTTCATTGTCCTGATTCCGCTGTGTACTCAAAAGGATTTGCAGAAAGTAATAAATAATAATCCTTCCTTCGTCCCCGGAGAAAAGGTGTCTATATTTTTTACAGGCTTGTCTAATAAATTGACAATTTGAGGGCAATAAGGGGGTGAAGTTTTTTTGATTTTTAGCTATTTATGTAAATGGTATAAATATTGTTGATTGACGTATCATAAATTCATTATAATTATGACTATTTCGAATGTCAATTTATTTTTCCGGAATTTGTGGCAGAATAAATTATATACGGGTATTACCGTTTTCGGATTTGCTTTTTCATTGACTTTTGTAATTTTATTGGGAGCTTATATCCGGCAGGAGTTAGCTGTAGATCAGTTTCATAAAAACAAAGACCGGATATTCCGGGCCGTGCATGAAAAGCAATCGAGTTTCGGAACTTTGATCGGAAGCGAATTGCAGGACAAATACCCGGAGATTGAATGTTATACCCGTTTGCATGAAAATGGAAGTTTTGTGGAAAACTTGCAACACGAAAAAGTTTCTTTCAATTTTTTGATGGTGGATTCTACTTTTTTCCGGATGTTTTCTTTTCGTTTACTGGAAGGAGAACCTTCAGAAGTGTTGAGAGAACGAAATTCGGTGGTGCTTACCCGCTCGTATGCTCGGAAATTATTTGGGGAGGAAGAAGCTGTAGGGAAAGAAATTACTTGTAAGGGACATTTTAAATTGATGGTTACGGGAATTATGGAAGATATGCCGGAAAATACGCATTTTAACCCGTGTGATGGCTTATTGCCTTTTCCCTTTCTGGCAGATTTTTGGGATTACCCTACTTTGTTTCAGAATAATGGAAATAGTTCTTTTGGTTTATATTTTATGGCTAAAGCCGGGACAGATTTGAGGGCAAAAGCTCCGTTTGTGTTAAAGGATTTTCAAGAAAATTATTGGATGTACAAACAAGGGTATAAAAAGGAATTTGCTTTTGAACCGTTGGCTGAAACGTATTTTAGTGGCAAAGGAGGCCAAGGAATACATGGGAATAATAAAATGTTGGTCACGATGCTTGCGGCTATTGCTTTGGTGATTTTATTGTTGGCTTTGATCAATTATAATAATTTATCTGTAGCTCAGGCAGGTTTTCGGGCAAAGGAGGCTGCCGTAAAAAAGTTACTGGGAACGGATAACCGGCATTTGTTCTGGCAGTTTATCCTTGAATCGGAAGCCCTCTGTTTTATCTCTTTCGGATTGGCTATGGGGTTAAGTTTAGTATTTCAGCCGGTATTTAATCAATTGTTAGATACTCATGTTTCTATTGCAGAACAACTTACCGGAGAGGTGGCTGGAATGGCTTTATTCGGTGTAGCGGGTTTGGGACTGATCGCAGGAGTTACGCCTGCCTATCTGATTACCCGTTTTAATCCTATCGATGTTGTGAAAGGTGCTTTTCGTAAAAAGACCAAAGGCGTTTACAGTAAAGCATTGATTTCGTTTCAATATACGATAGCGATAGGGTTGATTGTGGGTACTATAGTGATTTGGAGACAGACGAATTTTTTACGTAATTACAATCTGGGTTTTGATAAAGAAAATGTGATCTATATCGAAAATAGTGGTGTAATGGGATCGCAAAAAATGGCATTGCGCAGTGAGTTTGCAAAGATACCGGGTGTGGTGGGTGTGTCCTTTGTGTGTGGTAGTCCGGTGGATGGAGGGAATAACTCATCTTTTACTTATAAAGAAAGATCCTTGAGTTTTCAAGTGTTTAAAATAGATACGGCTTTTTTTCGATTGATGGGAATTCAGGTGGAGAGAAACGATGTAGCGGAATCCGAAAGAGGAATATGGCTGAATCAGGCTGGAGTAAAGGCTTTGGAATTAGAAAAAGATCCGAAAGAGTGTAATCTTTACGGAGAAGGTAGCATTCCGATATTGGGTGTCGTACCGGATTTTCATTTTCGGGATCTTACGTATAAAGTGGGACCGGCTTTGTTTCTGCCTCTGCAGGAAAAAGAGTGGCCTTGGTGTGTTTTGGTGAAGGTGGATTCTCCTCACCTCAGTGAAATATTTAAACAGGTGATAGGAACATATGGGCGGTTTGTAGAAGGGAATCCGTTCGAAGCCGAATTTATGGACCAAACCATCAATCAGTGGTATGAGAGCAATGAGCGTACAGGACGTCTGATTGGTTATTTTTCTGTTTTAGCCATTATTTTATCCGTGATGGGGATTTTGGCGATGGCTACTTATTTTATCCAACAACGAGTAAAAGAAATCGGAATCCGGCGGGTAAATGGAGCGACAGTATCGGAAATATTGCGTATGTTAGTGGAAAGTTTTATGAAATGGATTCTGCTGGCATTTGTTTTGGCTTGTCCGCTTGCTTGGTATGTTGTGTCCCATTGGTTGGACGGTTTTGCTTACCGGATTGATTTAAATTGGTGGATTTTCGGAATTGCCGGTGGATTTTCGGCTTTCATTGCTTTGATTATAGTTGGATGGCAAAGTATAAAGGCTGCTAGGGTCAATCCGGTACGCTCTTTAAAGAATGAATAATTACGTTGGTATTACAAATGGATCAAAGTAGAAAACGTTCGTAGAGCCAGATCGAAAAGCGGAATATAAGTTTTAAAGTTAAATTTATCGGTTATACGAAAATGATTTTTGTCGTTCATTATTTTTTATCTTTTAGAAGAAAAAATGGGGACAGAAGAACCGTTCCTCTGTCCCTTTCTTTTATTTACCTGGACATAACTCCAAAATTTTTTTCTTGAGATTATCTGCGCATACGGGTTTGGGGAGACAACCGTCGAATCCGCTGGAGAGTATTCGCCGCATGTCTTCAGGATAAGCAAAGGCTGTGACGGCAATGATAGGTATATCGGGCGATAATTGGCGAATCGCGGCCGTGGCTTCGTAGCCGTCCATTTCAGGCATTTTAATATCCATCAGGATTATATCAGGTTGGTGTGCTTTAAACATTTCCACGGCTTCGCGTCCGTTCCAAGCGTGGAGGAGGGTGTAATGTTTCTTGAGCATAACCTCGAAAAGTTTATAGTTGGCTGCATCGTCCTCGGCGATCAACAGGGTGGTTTTGTCTGTTTTTATACGAGAGAGAGGGAACTCTTCCTCTTTGATCTTTTCAATAGGAGTAGGCGTAGTAATACATTCGGAAGGCAGCAAGAACCAGAACGTGGATCCTTCTCCCTCGACGGAGAAGACTCCGATTTCGCCTCCTAGTCGTTCGATAATGCTTTTACAGATGGCGAGACCCAATCCGGTGCCCTTGACTTTTGCATCAAGTTTGACGAAGCGCTCGAATACATCGTCGATCTTATCGGTCGGTATACCGCAGCCGCTATCTTCTACATAGAAATACCAACGGCCGTCCGATTGTTGGCGGTAGCCAAAGTGAATGTAGCCCTGTCCGGTAAATTTTGCAGCATTATTGATGAAATTGTGGAGTACTTGTAACAAACGTCCCCGGTCGGTATGGATCATACAGCCGGGTATGCGATCCTTACAGACTACTTCTATGGCCGGGTTGAAGATTTTCATGCGGGCGGTTTGTTCCAGTTCTTCCATTATTTTGTTCAGGTCGTGATCGGCAAAGGAAAATTCCAATGTTCCGGCTTCTATTTTCGACAGGTCGAGAATATCTCCGATCAGTTGTAGCAGCAAGGCATTGCTGTTCCTGATGATCTGGAGATACTCTTTTTTTTCCTCCTCTTCTTCTGCATCGGCAAGGAGTTCTGAAAAGCCGACGATTGCATTTAGGGGTGTACGTATCTCATGGCTCATGTTGGCTAGGAAGGCACTTTTGAGTGTGTTGCTGTGTTCGGCCTGTTCTTTGGCTTTACGCAAAGATTCTTCCATTTGTTTCTGGGCAGTGATCACACGAGCTGAGCCGATTAATTGCAGAGGACTGCCGTCGGATCCGTACTTGGGAATGCTGCTTTGGGTCTCCAGCCATTCGTATTCCAGATCATTGTACCAATGGATAGGATATACTTCGTGATATTCAGCTATGTGTCCGGCAATCAAGTCGTTAAATTGTTTAAACGCATGTTCCTGATAGTCTGGATGAATGCGCGAGAAGAATGAATCGAACGAAAGCATATATTCTCCTTTTTCATTGGGACCACTGGCCTTTTCGTGATGGTATTCGTTGTAATCGCAGGAAAAAGTGCCTGCTTTCAGGTCTCCGTACCAAGGGATGACATGGGCTATTTTTAATACGGAAGAGAGCATAACGTTCTTGATGTTCAGCTCTTCTTTCGCTTGTAAAAGAGCCTGTTCCGTCTCTTTTTGCTCGGTGATCCGTTGGGCTGATCCGATCAATGAGATCGGTTTCCCCTCTGCACTGCGACGGGCAACGTTACACTGTATCTGCACCCATTCCCATTGTTGTTTATTAAACCAATGTACCCGATAGGTTTCGTGGAATTCCGTCCGTATACCCTCTGTCAATTCCGTGATCATGCGGATAGCTTCCTGTCGGTAAGCGGGATGGATGCCTGCGAAATAGTTATCCATGGGGACGACATAACACCCATGTTCATCAGGCTCCATGGCATTATCAGGATGATAAGCGTTATAATCGCAATAAAAAATATTTTTTTCGATGTCGCAGCCCCACGGGATAACTTTGGCTAAGCTTAACGCTGAAGAAAGTGCCATATTTTTACGTGCAAGTTCATCTTTCGTATGCAGTAGGGATGCTTGGGTTTCTTTCAGTTCGGAGATGTCGAGGGCGCTGGCCATGATCAGCTTTTCGGTCCCGAAAAAGAACAAGGTTCGAGTCACGATGAAGGTATGTTCTTTTCTGTCGCGGACTGTATATTTCTCAATGCCCTGATATTGTTTTTCCTTGTTCTGGGCCAAGCGGCGATCGAGTTGCTGAATTTGGAATGCTTTGTCTTTCGGCATAAAAAGTTCTTCTGTTCCGCCGATCATCTCGCCGGCCGTGCGACCGAATAATTCCGCTTTCTTATTCCAGTAAATGTAACGTTCTGTATCCATACTTTTGACTGAAATAGGAATGGCGATATTGTCTAACACTTCGGTAAAGAAATAATGCAGGTGTTCGGATTCCATCTGAGCGATAGAGTCTTCGTGTAGGCTGCGGATATCTGCCAGTATATGTCCACTTTTCAGGTAAGAAAGAAAAACTTCGTAATAAAGCGTCTGACCACTTTCATGCCCTCTATGCCTGAAAACAGACCGACGGGGTTTTCGGGTATGGAGAACTTCATCGAAACATTCGATGTCGATGCCGAAGACTTGTTTTGAGTTCTTATCAGTCAGACGACAGCCAGTAAGGTCTTTTACCCGGACAGACAGCAGTTCCTCCTTAGGGTGCAGGATGTCCAGAACTGTAGTGTCTTTATCACAAAGGACAAACATATCGGGAATAGCATCCAGTATGGGACTGCTCAGGTCAGATATTTTAGGATAATTATTGTTGCTCATGGTTTTGTAAATTCATTTTCTCTTGTGGTTTTAACGGAATTTTTATGGTAAAACGGGACCCCTTGCCTAACTGCGAGGAGACGGTGATCTGTCCGTCCATCCCTTCCAGGATGGTTTTGCAGACAGAGAGACCCAGGCCGGCACCCTGTTTAAAAGTATCTATTTTATAAAAGCGGTCGAATATCTTTCCAAGCTCTTGTTGTGAAATTCCTTCTCCTGTATCAGCTACGAACAGACGGACGCCGTCGGCTTTCCCGATAAGTGTACACCCAAGGTCGATATGGCCTTTTGTCGTGAATTTTATTGCATTGCTGACCAGATTTTCGATCACTTGGCGTAAACGTAAAGCATCCGTATCGACGAGAATATCGTTGGGTGGCAGCAGTAAATTGAATGTTACTCCTTCGGGCATCCTTTTTGCATATTTTTCGTAAATATCAGCTAATATCTGTTTGATTGATTGGCGTTTAAAGCTGTATTCCATGGATCCGGTTTCTATGCGTGATAGGTCGAGAATATCTGTAACTAGTGTAATCAGGTAGTCGCAATTCTTATTGATAAGGGTTGCGTATTCTCTTGCTTCCTCTGTGCCGGTGTCGATTTCTCCTCCTGTAAGCAGGTTTGAAAATCCCACGATGGCGTTCAGTGGCGTTCGGATTTCATGACTCATATTGGCTAGGAAAGCCGATTTGAGTCTTTCGCTCTCTTGGGCCTTATCGCGGGCTGCACGGAGGTTTTCTTCAGTGGTTTTATGATCCTGAATACTTTGACAGACTCCCACTACACGATAAGGTGAGCCGTCGCCGGTGCGGCTGAGGTACATCGATTGTGCTGAAAACCATTCCCAGGTACCGTCTCCGCGCATTAACCGATAAGAGAACGTATCCTGTATCTCTTGGTTGGAGAGTTGCAACCGAAGGGCTTCGGAGAGCATTACCCGGTCATCGGGATGCACACGAAGAAAAAATTCTTCCTGTGTTATCATGCCGTCTCCGGTAGGAATACCCAGATAGGAAAACCAATGAGTATCGATCAGCATTTTATTCCGGTCCATATCATAAAACCATGGAAAAATTTTTGTCCGTGCCAATATCATACTTAAGATATGTTCGCGGGTGATTTCGTCCATAATATTACGGAATGAAAACAGATAGCGCCCGCATTCCAATCGGGTGATACTACCGCTGACGAAGAATTGTACATTTGTGAGCCTACACCGCACAATTGTTCCGGCCGGTAGCTTAACCTGATCGGTTTCAGAATCCTCTAAACGGCTCATGAGCTCAGTCAATATGTCTTTTTCATGATTGACGATGGACAACAGTTTGGGAAGATTTTGACTCACAAGGTTTCCGGTAATATGCATATCTTTACGGGCAAGTGTGTTGCTACGATAGATAGTACCGTCATTATTGAAAAAAATTATGCTGGTCTGCATTGCCTCCAGCATAAGATCTGAGTAATAGCTGGCCCCTGGACAGCGACATACTCCTTGTCTGTCATTATCGTCAGGGATTATTTTATTCGGGTTTTGGGTTGTGGCACACATATGCGGGACATTATGCTGATTTGGATTTAATAATATTGGGATCTATATAAGTGTTTCTTATTTATACAAAGTTAATCTATAAACTATATTTATGATAGGATTGGTCAATTATTGCCAGATATTGGTGAAGATTGGACCAAATTGCGGTTCAAAAATTACTATTTTTGTCGCCTAAGTTATTTATGTTGATGAACGAAAAAATGAAAACAAATATTCATATACCCGAACAACCGGGAAAGCCGGAGTTTCGTATCGGTACGGAATTGGCCGACTTCCCCGTATCGGACTGCCCTGCCTATCTCCGGGAAGGGATCGGCGGGGTATGTATATCCGGTTGCGCATCGATACAGGTATTTGACAATAAATTCAAGATCGTGCCGGCTATGGTCCTGACTTTACTTCCTTGGCAACTCGTGTCCATCAAAGAAATCAGCCCGGATTTCCGTATGGCCTTTTTTTGTAATTCGCAAACGATGTTCATGGATACGTTGAGCGGGTTATGGAGACTGCGTCCGGGATTCTTTTTCTATATGCGCCGGCATGTCGTATCTAAACCTAAAGAGGGCAATATCCAGCGTTTCCTGAATTATTGTGATCTGCTGGCATACTGGGATAAAAATTCACCTCCAAATTGCCGGCGTGAGACGATCATTCAGTTTCTCAGAACCTATTATTGGACCGTGTATGCGGACTATATCAATGACCCTACGGAAAACAAGGCCCGGTATTCACACAAAGAAGAAATCGCTTTTAAATTTATGCACTATATTGTTGAAGAACATTCCCCCGACAAGGATGTGGCTTACTATGCCCAAAAACTCAATATTTCCCCCAAATCTCTCACAAACATGATCCGAAGTATTAGTAACCATTCTGCTCATGAATGGATCGTATATTATACGATTTTTGAAATCAAGTCATTACTCAGGGACTCTTCCTTGGATATCAAATCCATAGCTATCAATACTAATTTTCCCGATCAGGCTACCTTGAGCCGCTATTTTCGCCGTTATACGGGTATGTCCCCTTCCGAATACCGGGAAAGTTTTTTTTTCTGAACATGGCTTTCGGAAACCTTGCCTATTACATAAGATCATTCCAGGCTATTGCATTTGGGCCCTATCCCTTACTCCCGCTAAAACTGATTGCTGTGTCGAAAAGTCATTCTGGAAATCGGCGGATTAATCGAGTATAGATTTATATAAATCCGTCGTCTTATCTGGGAATGAAGCTGTTTTCTCAAGTTCGGTTCTTTTCATATTATTGAACACCAAGCTTGTTTTCAGGTTCTGGTTGTTCTTATATATTTCGCCTTTACTTTTTGCGAACCTTTTTATGGGGGAAACTGTTCCTTTAATTCTTTCTCCCAATTTTTTTAGAGATAAGAGAGTATTTAAATAATAATGGGTAAAAACTCCTATTTTTTAATCTTTCGCTTTTACTCCTGCATTATATGCTTTTAAATATAGAGGGTAAACTCTTTCCTTCAGAGTAATGCCCTGCTTTTTCTTTTACCTTCATCCCTAACGTTTTTTCGGGCCGTATGATTTTATGTATCCTTATTTTGGTTTTCCCGCTCCTAATTTTCTAACTATCGGGTAGCTTGCTTTGTTTTATATAAAACGGCATAATTTACCGTCAGTGCTATTTCATATTCTACTTATAACCTCATCGTTCTTCTTTTCAAAACCTTTTTTCAAATAGAAAAGGACTCTTCCAACCTTCACATTTTAAGTTACAAAACCAATGATAATGCTTTAAATAGGAGTTGTTTGTATGGGGGTAAAATTCAGACTTCCAGCTATCATTTTCAGACAAATCGTTACCGTTTTTGTCCGGTAGGAAAAGAGTAACGATTTCGTAACGAAACTCAGTTTTTCAAATTCTTTTACTGTCTTGGAAACAAAGCCTATAGACAATAAAAAACCTACAAATCAGTAATTTGTAGGTTTTTGTCCTGTTTATCCAGTAGTTTCTGGCGGAGAGGGAGGCTCCCGAACCTACGCTTTCAGAAAATATCATAAAATTGCAAATCATTGATAATCACATATTATATACAATGCAGAGTAAATCTAAATCTTTCTAAATGCCTTTTGTTATTTCAATTTTTGGGTGTATATTTGGGTGTAGAATTTCAAACGCACCCAATTATGAATATCAAACGCAACATCATTTTTGCATTGGAGAGCCGGAAGAAGAACGGTGTACCAATCGTAGAGAACGTACCTATCCGTATGCGTGTCATATACGCAAGCCAACGCATCGAATTTACAACAGGCTACCGGATTGACGTAGCCAAATGGGATGCCGACAAACAACGGGTAAAGAACGGATGCACCAACAAGCTGAAACAAAGCGCATCCGAAATCAATGCGGACTTGCTGAAATACTATGCCGAGATTCAAAACGTGTTTAAGGAGTTTGAGGTACAGGAAACCATGCCGACCACCCAACAGCTAAAGGATGCGTTCAATCTGCGGATGAAAGACAACAGTGAAGAACAGCAGGAAGAAGCGCAGATAAGTTTTTGGGAAGTGTTCGATGAGTTTGTAAAAGAGTGTGGCAACCAGAATAATTGGACGGCATCCACCTATGAGAAATTTGCAGCAGTGAGAAACCACCTCAAAGAGTTCAAGGAAGATGTAACCTTTGAATACTTCAACGAGTTCGGGTTAAACGAATATGTCAATTTCTTGCGTGATAAGAAAGACATGAGGAACAGCACCATCGGCAAACAAATGGGATTTCTCAAATGGTTCCTGCGCTGGAGTTTCAAAAAAGGACATCATCAGAACATTGCATACGATACATTCAAACCCAAATTAAAAACCACCTCTAAAAAGGTAATATTCCTGACTTGGGACGAATTGAACAGACTGAAAGATTACCAGATACCGAAAGACAAGCAATATTTGGAACGTGTCAGGGATGTCTTTCTATTCTGTTGCTTCACAAGTCTGCGATACTCGGATGTTCGTAATCTGAAAAGAAGCGATGTGAAACCCGACCACATTGAAGTTACCACAGTCAAAACGGCAGACAGTCTGAATATTGAACTGAACAAATACAGTAAAGCCATACTTGAAAAATACAAGGAAGTCCATTTTGAAAACCACATGGCATTGCCTGTCATCAGCAACCAAAAGATGAACGATTATTTGAAAGAGTTGGGGGAACTCGCTGAAATCAACGAGCCTGTAAGGGAAACCTACTACAAAGGGAATGAGCGTATAGATGAAGTCACCCCAAAATACGCATTGCTAAGCACCCATGCAGGAAGAAGAACATTCATTTGCAATGCGCTGGCTCTCGGTATTCCGGCACAGGTCGTAATGAAATGGACGGGACACAGTGACTATAAAGCCATGAAACCCTACATTGACATAGCGGATGATATTAAGGCAAATGCCATGAACAAGTTTAACCAACTATAAAAGTATCAATCAGTTTCATGGATTATCCGCTATTTGAATTATATTTGCGACAACAATAGACATTGGAACATGGAAAACAACAAAGAACATCATATAGAAAGAACGAACTTTGACGCATTTGTTCATGCTGTCGGTTCGGAAATAGAACAGGCGCAAGTCAGGCTGATTACCGCAGCCAATGCGCAAATGCTGTTCCATTATTGGAAAATAGGAAACTATATCCTGTATCATCAGAACTTACAAGGCTGGGGAAGCAAAATCATCAAGCAACTGGCAAAGGCTATCCGGCTCAATTACCCTGAAAAGAAAGGCTATTCGGAACGTAACCTTACTTATATGTGCCAATTCGCACGGTCATATCCGCTGAACGTGCTACGAAGTTTCATTGATACGGATGCAAGGCTATCTGTTCCAAGCATACAGAAGGTCGCAGATGAAGTCTTGAAACTAAACAACGGACAATTTACGCAAGAACTTACTGCGCAAATACAATCCACTGATAGTCAGTTGTTAGAATTTACGCAAGAACCTCTTGCGCAAATTCAGAATGTTGCCAAAACTGTATCTGCCATTTACCGGATAACGATTGAGGATATAGAAAAATTATTTTTGGCATCCCCTGTTGCCAGAATAAATTGGGCAAGTCATGTAATTATGCTCAATAATTCGCTTCCATTAGGTGTAAAATATTGGTACATGAAACAATCGGTAGAAATGGGTTGGAGCAGCAATGTTCTTAAAATACAAATTGAAACCAACCTATATAACAGACAAATCAGCAACAACAAGGTAAACAATTTTACAGCCACACTTCCAGCACCACAAAGCGACCTTGCCAATTACCTGTTGAAAGACCCGTATATCTTCGATTTGGCAGGAGCGAAAGAAAAGGCAGACGAAAGGGACATAGAGGAACAACTGGTAAAACACGTTACCCGTTATTTGTTGGAAATGGGCAACGGTTTTGCCTTTGTCGCCCGGCAGAAGCATTTTCAAATTGGCAACAGCGATTTCTTTGCCGACTTGATTCTATATTCAATTCCGCTACACGCATACATTGTAGTGGAATTAAAGGCTACTCCATTCAAGCCGGAGTATGCAGGACAACTGAACTTCTACATCAATGTGGTGGATGACAAACTGAGGGGAGAAAATGACAACAAGACTATCGGGCTGTTGCTGTGCAAGGGAAAAGATGAAGTTGTGGCACAATACGCTTTGACAGGCTACGACCAGCCGATAGGTATCAGTGATTACCAGTTGAGCAAGGCTATACCCGAAAATTTGAAATCAGCTTTGCCAAGTGTGGAAGAGGTGGAAGAAGAACTGGCATCTTTCCTTGACAAGGACAATAATCCCCAAAATTGAGGTCTATGGCAGGAGAGATTAACAAACTGATTCCCCTATACGGAGAACTCAACAGGATATATAATGATTGGGTGACCAATTATGCTTTTTCTTTTGACAAGCAAAAATTCATCACCGATTTTTACAGGCAGCACAATGATACAAAGGCTTTTGAATCCGCTATCCTTGAACTGGTACTTGACAAGCATAAAGAACAATACACATTGATTCTCAATAGTTTAAAAATCGAAATAGAAAAGAATATACGGGCTTATGAAACAAAACCGCTGAATGATGACATCATAAAGCGTGTGTGTTTTCACTACGCAGACAGACGTAATTCTGCAATTAGAGACCAGTTGGAGATTACCACCAAGTTGCACGAGCCTTTGAATGACGCATACCACAGATATGATTTCATTGGTTTTCGGGAGCATACGGACGAAGAAGAAATACAGGCAGAAAAGGAATATGAACGCTGCAAGGCTGAATACGACAAGGAAAAGAAGGAATTGGATAAACTCTATGAACTGCAAAAGCAAGACCAGAAAGAGGCTTTTCAATATATCGAAAACCTTTCCAGTGATGTTTACCGCCTAAGCCTTCTTTTCATGGAAGTCCTGAAAAAATACCTTCCTGATGATGTGGAAGAAAAACGACCGGAGGAATCAGTCGAGCAAAATGCGCAAGAAGAAGTACAGAATACACCGGAGGAACAGCATGAATATTTTGACATGAAGCCGCTTTCGCCTATTTATGAAACCTGTGTCGGGGAACAGTTCGAAGCCATTACCATAGCGGACTTCTATGCCAATATAAATCTGTACCCCTGCAAGAACAGATTAAAAATCAAGGCAAGGGAAAAGATACGGGTGTGTTACCTGATATTCCTGATGAGTGAAAAACTATCCAAGCAATACAGGGACGAATGGCGAGACAAGATATTGAAACTACTGGATATTGACGAGAGCTATTACAGATCGAAGTACAAAGAACCCGTTTCCGATTTTCCAAGTGATAGCAACCAGAAATTCGCCAAAGAAATGGAAAGCATATTCAGATAATTCGTGATACATCCTGACATTCCATGAAATTACCACTTTTACCACTCAAATTAATTTTTGAGTGGTATTTTTATTCTCTGATATTCAGATGAATAATAAGACATTCCATTTACATTAACCACATCCTTACCACTTATAACCCTACCTAATTTTGCATCGTTCGAGAACATAGATAACAGCCAGTGCGCAGGGCTGATTGTTTAACGACTAAATAGATTGGACGATGACAAATATCCAAGAATTATTATCAAAACCCGTCTGGCAAATGACAGGCGAAGAATTCATATTCCTGAGTAAGCACGCTTCAGGTCAGGCCGAAGCATTGCCGCAACCCGTTACAGACACGGAAAAGAAGTATGTGTACGGAATACTCGGTATAGCCAAACTGTTCGGGTGCAGTCTGCCCACTGCCAACCGCATAAAGAAAAGCGGTAAGATAGACAAGGCGATTACCCAGATAGGGCGCAAGATTATCGTAGATGCGGAATTGGCTCTTGAGCTTGCCGGGAAGAAAACAGGAGGACGGAAATAATGGGAGGTATGCTTATGGACTATATGAAAGAAATAAAGGAGATTTCGGCAGAACAGGCAATAATCCTTTGGCAAGCCTCACGCCTGAGCCTGTCGAAAATCTACGAAAAAGCACCTGAGATTCTAAAAGTGCAAGGTTCGGTCATTGGTACACTGGGCAATTTCAGTGCATCCATCGGCAAAGCCAAGAGTAAAAAGACTTTCAATGTATCGGCTATCGTAGCCGCCGCATTGAAAAACGGTACGGTACTGCGGTATGTGGCAGAACTTCCGGAAGAAAAAAGGAAGATTCTTTATGTGGACACAGAACAAAGCCATTATCACTGTCTGAAAGTCATGAAACGTATTTTACGGCTTGCTGGTCTTCCTGATGACAGGGATAATGAACATCTGGAGTTTCTCGCTTTGAGGAAATACACGCCCGAACAGCGTATCAGGATTGTCGAACAGGCTATCAATAATACACCGGACATAGGGCTTGTAATCATAGACGGCATCCGTGATATGGTATATGACATCAACAGTCCGGGAGAATCGACACGCATTATTTCCAAACTGATGCAGTGGACGGATGACAGGCAGATACACATCCATACGATACTCCACCAGAACAAAGGCGATGAAAACGCAAGGGGGCATATCGGTACGGAACTGAACAACAAGGCGGAAACCGTGCTTCTAGTGGAAAAGGACAAAAGCAACGGGGATATAAGCAATGTTTCAGCCATGCACATCCGTGCAATGGATTTCGAGCCTTTCGCTTTCCGTATCAACGACAATGCATTGCCTGAACTCATAGAGGGGTACAGACCCGAAGCGAAGAAACCCGGAAGACCGGAAGAGGAAAAGTTCGACCCTTACAGACATATTACCGAACAGCAGCACCGTATAGCACTGGAAGCGGCTTTCGGGCTGAAAGAGGAATACGGCTATAAGGATTTGGAAACCTCCTTAATCAAGGCATATATGTCGGTAGGTGTAAAACTGAACCATCAAAAGGCGGTATCACTTATCACCATGCTCCGGAACAAACGGATGATAGTACAGGAGAACGGCAGGAAATACACGTTCAAGCCGGACTTTCACTATTAGACCGTCTAACCTGTAATCACTTCACTTTATTCGGCAGGTCTATATATTAAGGATAAAGCGAAGCGGTTGCAGAGAATGTAAAACCGCTTCACTTTATTACCGTATCCTATATATACGAAAATAAAGTGAAGTGATTATACAGACCGTACTTCATAAAAAGGTACGGGCGAAAAGAAAAATAAACCAATTCAACCATTATTAAAGCAATCATTTTATGGACATACAGACAGCAAAACAAATCAAAATAGCGGATTTTCTGCACAGTTTGGGATATTCACCCGTCAAACAGCAGGGTATCAACCTGTGGTACAAATCACCGCTAAGAGAGGAAACCGAAGCATCGTTCAAGGTAAACACCGAGCGTAACCAATGGTATGATTTTGCGCTTGGCAGGGGTGGAAACATCATTGCACTGGCACAGGAACTTTACTGTTCCGACTATGTGCCTTATCTTCTACAGAAAATCGAGGAACAGACACCACACATACATCCCGTCTCTTTCTCTTTTGGCAAGCAATCATTTTCCGAACCGAGTTTTCAGCAATTGGACATTGTGCTGCTGGCTTCTCCTTCCCTGCTTGCCTACCTACAGGAAAGAGGGATAAACACGGCACTGGCGAAAAGAGAATGTAAGGAAGCCCGTTTCACCCACAACGGCAAACGGTATTTCGCCATTGCCTTTCCGAACATATCGGGCGGATATGAAATCCGCAACCGATATTTCAAGGGATGTATCGCACCAAAAGAAATATCCCATATCAGACAGTCAGGAAAGCCAAGGAGTGCATGTTACGTTTTTGAGGGATTTATGGATTACCTTTCCTTTCTTACCTTAAGGCTGGAAAGCTGTCCGCAATCACCCGACTTCGACAGACAGGATTACATAGTTCTTAATTCCGTAGCCAATGTTCCCAAGGCACTCTATCCGTTGGGAAGCTATGAGCGCATCCACTGTTTCTTTGACAATGACCGTGCAGGAATGGAAGCAATACAGCAAATCCGAAAGGAGTATGATGCTACCCGGTATATACGTGACGCCTCGCAAATCTACAGTGGATGTAAAGATCTGAACGAATATTTACAGAAACGAATAGCCGATAGGAAAGAGCAAGCGCAATCTGTCAAAAAGAGGAATGATACGCTATCCAAGAAACCGAAAGGCTTCCGGTTATAGCCCACTATAACTACACGCTTCGCTTACGTAGTTGTGGGCTCTCCCGAGGGGATTAGGGCTTTGCCCTAATAACCCACTCAGGGTGTTTCTCCCCTGAGAACCCCGAGCAAAGAGTGACCCTCTCTTTGCAATCTCCGCTTATGGGTTACACCCCTAAGAACCCTGTGCGGCTATGAGCGGACAACAGAATATTTTATCAACAATCCGAATCAAAATTTAAGAATATGGCAACAAAGTCAAGCATACATATCAAGCCCTGCAGAGTTACATCAAGTGGGGCTCATAACCGAAGAACTGCCGAATATATGCGCAATATCGGCAAGTCTCAAATCTACATCGTACACGAACTGACTTCCAATAACGAGCAGTGGATAAACCCGGGCTTCGGCAGTCCTAACCTGCAGACGCACTATAAAAACATCAAACGGATGGTAAAGGAAAAGACCGGACGAGCGATGCAGGAAAAGGAGCGTGAACGCAAGGGAAAGAATGGGAAGATTATAAAAGTAGCTGGATGCTCACCAATCCGTGAGGGAGTATTACTCATCAGACCGGATACGACACTGGCAGACGTGCGTAAATTCGGTGAGGAATGTCAAAGACGCTGGGGTATCACACCGCTGCAAATCTTCCTGCACAAGGACGAGGGACACTGGCTTAGTGGACAACCCGAAGCCGGGGATAGGGAGAGTTTCCAAGTCGGTGAAAAGTGGTTCAAGCCGAATTACCATGCACATATCGTTTTCGACTGGATGAACCATGACACAGGCAAGAGCCGCAAACTCAATGACGAGGATATGACGGAAATGCAGAGTTTGGCATCCGACATTCTCCTGATGGAGCGTGGGCAGTCAAAGGCTGTTACTGGCAAGGAGCATCTGGAGCGTAACGATTTCATTATTGAGAAGCAGAAAGCCGAACTGCAACGCATGGATGCTGCAAAACGTCACAAAGAAGAACAAATAGATCTTGCTGAACAAGAACTCAGACAAGTAAAATCGGAAATACGTACCGACAAACTCAAAAGCGCAGCCACTGATGCAGCTACTGCCATAGCAAGCGGTGTCGGTTCTCTTTTCGGCAGTGGGAAATTGAAAGATTTGGAACAAGCCAATGAAGAATTGCGTCAGGAAATTGCCAAACGGGACAAGGAAATTGATGACTTGAAAGCCCAAATGCAGCGTATGCAGGAACAGCACGGCAAGCAGATACGCAACCTGCAAGGAATACATAATCGGGAACTTGAAGCCAAAGACAAGGAAATATCACGGCTGAATACCTTGCTTGAAAAGGCTTTCAAGTGGTTTCCGATGCTCAGGGAGATGCTGAGAATGGAAAAATTGTGCGCTGCCATCGGCTTCACAAAAGAAATGATAGAGAGCCTTCTTACAAAGAAAGAGGCTATCAGATGCAATGGTAGGATTTATTCCGAAGAACACAGACGTAAGTTTGACATCAAGAATGATATTTTCAAGGTGGAAAAGAATCCAACCGATGATAGCAAACTGATACTGACCATAAAAAAGCAGTCGATAGACGAATGGTTCAAAGAACAGTGGAATAAATTACGGCAAAGTTTACGACAGTCAGCAGAAGAGCCAAGAAAAAATAGAGGATTCAAGCTATAATTCCGCTCTATATAATCCAAAACATCAATAAAATAACTAATTTTGCATTCGGATAGGGGCAACTCTTTCCAAGACATAAGAAAAAGAAGCGTTATGCTCATCTTGTAACTTGAAAACCTGAGAGCCTTTCAAATTTGATGCAAGAGATAGCATAGTGGTTCTCACGCATATAGCGTGGGCTGCTATCGTTGTATCTGCATCATAGGCTTTCTCAGGGCCGTCAAGTTAGATTGACATAGGTAGTCCACGCTTTTGTATTTAATAACCTACCCTGTTGGACTGATGGGCGAAAAGGAAAACGATATGGAACAAAAATTCTGTCAAAGCTGCGGAATGCCGCTAACAAACGAAATCCTCGGTACGAATACCGATGGCACACTCAATGAAGATTATTGCATCTACTGCTACAAAGATGGCAAGTTTGCGCAGGATATGACTATGGAGCAGATGATTGACCACTGCGCCCAATTCACTGATGAGATAAACAAACAGTCAGGACAGAACTTGACACAGGAACAGGCTAAAGACATGATGCGTCAATTCTTCCCTCACCTTAAACGCTGGAAAAATAGACTCGTTATGTTTATTGCAATTCTCACATACAAAAAGCCGTTGAGCGAGGTTGATAACTATCTGAGTGCGCACCGTGAATATCTCGCCAAACATTATGCCATCGGAGATTTCATAACATCTGGGCCACAGATCCCTCGCATTGGTGGCGTGATAATGATAAAAGCCAACAACCGTGAAGCGGTTGATGCTATTATTTCCGAAGATCCGTTCCACATCAACGACATTGCCAACTATCAGATTGTGGAATTTACCCCGACAATGTTTTGCAATGAAGAGTTGAAAACAATTCTATAATGATGCGCCTTAGTCTTAGACCATATCAGCCCACAGATGCCAATGTAATTACTACTTGGCTAAAAAACGAATATCTTATGCGCCAATGGTGCGCTGACAGATATGAGTGTTACCCGGTCACACCAGAAGATATGAATATCTATCACGAGCGGTATATTGACGGACAAAGTCAACGCGCCCTGACAATGTTGAATGGCAATAACATTGTGGGATATATCACCCTGCGCACTCCGGCAGATGATTCATCGGAACAACGCTTGGGATTCGTCATTGTCGATGATTCAAAACGTGGTCAAGGTTTTGGTAAAACTCTTGTTTCAATGGCAGTCAAATATGCTTTTGAGACGCTTGGTGCTACGAAAGTATCACTCGGTGTCTTTGAAAATAATCCGTCAGCCATCCATTGCTATAAGTCTGCCGGATTCAGGCGCGTGATTGTTCCAACAACAGAAAGCTATTCTTGCTTGGGCGAAACTTGGAATTGCATTGAAATGGAACAATACAAAGGACTATGAAAGTAATTGGAATTAACGGCAGCTCACGGAAAGATGGTAATACAGCTATCATAATCCGCACGATATTTGAGGAACTGAATAAGAGAGGTATTGAAACCGAGTTTATCCAATTGGCCGATGTCGATATAGAGCCATGCCGTGCTTGTTTTGCCTGTAAAGGTAAAGGTAATTGTGTATTCCGCAAAGACGGTTTTGCCGAGGTATTTAGCAAAATAGTTGGAGCTGACGGGATAATTCTCGGTTCGCCGGTTTATTCAGCAGATGTTTCCTCTCGAATGAAAGCATTGTTGGACAGAGGTGGCGTTGTCGCTGCTGTCAATCCGGGAATATTGAAACACAAACTGGGCGTGGCAGTTGCCGCCGTTCGTCGTGCCGGAGGTATGACGGCGGTCGATACAATGAATCATTTTTTCTTAAACAAGGAGATGATAGTTGCTGGTTCCACATACTGGAACATGGTTTATGGGCGAGAAATTGGCGATGTTCTTAAAGATAATGAAGGAATTGCCAATATGCGCAATCTCGGTCAGAACATGGCTTCAATCCTGTTCAAATTAAATTAATGGTAACGAATCCGATAGCAAGTAACCCATGATTGAAATAAAAAACCTCGAAGGCATTTCATTCGAGCAAATATATACGGCTTTCAAGTCAGCTTTCTCGGATTACGAAATCAGCGTGGATAAGACAGAATTGAAGTCAATGCTGAAACGGCGAGGCTTCAATCCGGCTTTATCATTCGGTGCATTCTATGATGACAATATCGTGGCGTTCACGTTTAATGGTATTGGTAAATACTATAATGGCAAACTTACTGCATACGATACGGGAACAGGTACAAGAAAAGAGTTCAGAGGGCAAGGACTTGCCAAAAGAATATTTACGCACTCTATGCCATTCCTGAAAAATGCCGGTATAGAGAATTATTTGCTTGAGGTGCTTCAACATAATAAAAGAGCGTTAAAAATATATGAAAGTCTCGGTTTCGAGATTTTACGAGAATTTAATTTCTTCACTCAAAAGAAGCAACTGGTTGTTAACCATCTATCTGACAAACCTGCCAAATGCTCCATCGTCGCGCTGAAGTCTGAAGATATTTTGTCAGCCCAATCATTCCATGATTTTACCCCATCCTGGCAGAATGACATTGAATCTATTAAGAGAGCAGGTGATGATTTGGTGACGTTGGGAGCTATGGTTGATTCTGTTTTGTCAGGATACTGTGTTTTCTCTCCAAAGTCCGGTGACATTACCCAGATAGCTGTTGATCCGACTTTCCGCAGAAAAGGCGTCGCATCTTCCTTGCTAAAACAAATGATTGAGATGACTGAATCTGAAATAGTAAAAGTAATCAATGTCGAATCTCCAACTCCTTCTTTGGACGCATTTCTCGCGTCCAAAGGTGTTTGCCTCGCCGGTAAACAATTTGAGATGGTTTTGACATTATAAAAATGTAACATCAAATGACACCGAAAGAAGTACTGGAGAAATGGATTGATTGTTTCAACGCGTCCGACGTGGAGGGAATCGCCGCGCTATATGCGGACGATGCCGTAAACCATCAGGTGGCGAACGCTCCCGTGGCTGGAAAAGAAGCCATACGCCGGATGTTTGCCGGGGAGTTCGCAACGGCTAAAATGGTTTGTATTGTTGAAAATATTTTTGAAGATGGAGAATGGGCTATATTGGAATGGAAAGACCCATTGGGGTTGCGTGGTTGCGGCTTCTTCCATATCAAAAACAATCTTATTGTATATCAGAGGGGCTACTGGGACAAACTTAGTTTCTTGAAGCAACACAATCTTCCAATCGAATAGACGTTTTGTAATGCCAAAACACTTTTACAATGCCATACATATCAGTTGAAAGCGGAGCATTGACCGCCGAACAAAAGAAAGAACTTATTGAGCGGCTGACAGCGACAGCCGCCGAAATAATCCATATTCCGGCGCAGTTCTTCACCGTAACCATTAAGGAATTGCCGGATGAGAACTTTGGTATCGGCGGCAAGTCGATTGACGAAATCAAGCGAAATTATAAATCTTGATTTGCAAATAGATGGATAATGAAATTCGAAAATAAGAACTATATCTATTGGCTATGCGCCACAATTATCGTCATGTTCATGCTACCTTTCGTTGAGGCTCAGCTCGCATCGGAGTGTAGCGGCATGGTGTTGTGTATGATTTTGTTTCATGACTTCATAAGGTAATTGTAAATGGAAAGAATCACTGATCAATGCATAGTCGCTCGGCAGTTTTCTTAAATAATACAAAAACACCCAATTTTACATTATTGGGTGTAAAATTGGGTGTTTGTTTTGTAATTTGCTGATTTCCAACATTTATTGCGGAGAGAGAGGGATTCGAACCCCCGGTACAGTTGCCCGTACACCGCATTTCGAGTGCGGCCCGATCGACCACTCCGGCATCTCTCCCGGTCCATCACCAACCCTTCGGCCGGTAATTCGGAGTGCAAATATAGCTATTTTTCGCAAAAAAAGCATTTTCGGGACAAAAAAAGATTCGAATTTCTATTTTCACCCTCCCAACGTATTTCCCGATTTTATTGCTATTTTTGTGAGGTATTGACCCGCCGGCAATAAAACCGGTACGATTTTCGTTGAAAATATAACCACACAGTAACTCCGAAACACGATGAAAAACCGAAATTTCAAAATAGGTGCTCTGCTCGTGTCGCTCTTCGCGGCAAGCTGTTCGCCGGCACTCTACCAATCCGGCACCTACAACATCGACGACATGTACGCGGAACACGATGTCACCCGCATCGCCCAGGAAAAACAGGCGATAGCCGAAGCTCGCAAGGCCGAAGCGGAAGCCCATCGCGCCGAAATAGAGGCCCGGCAGGCGGAAGCCGCATACTACGCATCGGACGACTCCTACCAGGGCGTGCTGGCCGACACGTACGAAAGCGCCTATGCCCGTCGTTTGCGGGGATTCAGCTCCCCGACCTATCAGATGCCGACGAGCTATTTCAACCTTCGTTACAACGGCACCTACCAATTCGTTTCGGCCTACGACCCGGCCGTTTACAACATCATCGTCATGGGCGACGAAGTGTGGGTCGAACCCAAATACATTACTTCGATGTTCGGCACATGGGGTTCTCCCAGCATAGTGAGCTTCGGATGGAGCGCAGGTCTTTACAATGACTGGTATTTCAGTTGGGGTTACAATCCCTATCCCTGGGCATACCCCGGTTTTGGCTGGCCTTATTACAGCTACAACCCCTATTGGGGGTATCCTTACTGGGGAGGCTATTATCCCTATTGGGGGTATTATCCCGGCTGGGGAGGCGGCCATCACCACCACCCGTACCCGCCGCACCATCGGCCCAACGTCGTACACCGCTCTACCTACCGGTACGGATCGGGAGCGGGATCGAACATCGGATCGACCAGTTTCGGAGGGCGCGGCCAGGGTAGTTTGAACAACGGCTACAGAAACGGCACTACGGTCGGCAGCGGCAGCTTCCGGGGCGGCAGGACCAACAGCAATTCCAGCTCCAGCTTCCGAGGCGGCTCATCGTCAGTCAATCGAGGCAGCTCGACCTACCGCAATCCTTCGTTCGGAGGCAGCAGCAGCTCCTACCGGGGAAGCAGTTCGACACCGAACAGAGGGACTTACACCCCGGCCCCCTCGCAACCGAACAGAGGTTCGAGCGGCAGCTTCGTGGGCGGAGGCGGAGGGGTCCGCGGCGGAAACAGCAGCGGACGCAACTCTTACGGCCGTTAAACGATCACCCCGGCAAATTTCGACGGACGGCGCACAGGATGCACACGCAGGCGGCAAACGAATATGAACGCAACGACCGGTTTCGACCGGCAGCGGCGATCGTTTCCGCCCCTGCTGTCCCGAACGCCGGAAACGAAAAAAACAACTCAACGATTTTTGTTATGAAACATCTCGGAATTTTGGCGCTGCTTTCAGCGGCCTTGTTCGCAACCGCCCCGGCGTCGGCTCAAAGCTCCGGAGGTTTATTGATGGACCGTGACATCGTCACCCCGTCCGACCTCTTCGAACTCTCGCAAACGACCTTCAGCCTCGGAACGGCGCGGTCGATGGCCATGGCAGGCGCCTTCACCTCCCTCGGAGCGGATCTTACGTCCATGGCGATCAACCCGGCGGGCCTGGGCATGTACCGGCGCAACGAAATTTCGATCACGCCTCTGATGAGTTTCGCACGGGCGGAAAACAACGCTCCGACATTCAACTCCAACAGTAAAAACCGGTTTTCGATCGGCAACTTCGGCTTTACGGCCAATGTTTACGAAGGATCGGGACCGCTCGTGAGCGTCAATATCGGGTTCGGCTACAACCGCCTGCAGGACCTCAACTACCAATACTCCTATTATACACAGGGCAATGTCAGCTCGATCGCCGACGTTTTCTCCGACATGCTGCAATACAGCGGTATCAACAGGGATCAGATCACCGGCGGCTTCAACTGGAGCAACTTCAACCCCCGGCTCTGGGGTTCGATCCTCGGCTACAAGGCCGGATTCACGGATCAAATCGGCGGCAGGTGGCAGCCGACCTGGATCGGCAACAACGTCGATATCGGCAACTACACGACCGTCGTAAGCAATGGCTCGATAGGCGAATACGACATTTCGGCAGGATTCAACCTGAACAACAAGTTCTATATCGGGGCCACGTTCGGCATTCAGTCCCTGTATCAACGCAAAACCTACTATTACGGAGAAGATTACGTCTATCCCGGCAACGGCACCGATCCGAACCTGGACTACCAACTGCTCTATTCGAACTTCAACCAGGAAGTCATCCTGGACGGCGCAGGGGTCAACTTCAAGCTCGGCATGATCTACCGGCCCATTCAGAATCTGCGAATCGGCTTCGCTTTCCACACCCCGACCTATTACTGGATCGACCGTACCTATCAGGCCTACACCGATTCCGGGGTGCATGTCAATAACCCGAACGACCCCGACGGTCTCAAACCAGGTCCGGACGGCAACCAATATACGGACGCCCTCTCTCCCGTACTGGAAGATACGGGCGGTTACAACTGGGAGTTCACCACGCCGGCCCGCCTGATGTTCGGCATCTCCTACGCCTTCGGCAACCGGGGTCTGATCTCCGTGGATTACGAGCGCGACTGGTACAACGGGATGCGGATGAAAAACAATCCTGCGGGCGGCGATAACGAAATCTATAACGACACGTTCCGCTCCTGGTACAAAGGCGCCAATATCGTCCGCATAGGCGCGGAGTTCAAACCGCTGCCGTTCCTGGCGATCCGGGGCGGTTTCGGCTACATGGGGTCCATGCTGCAGGACGAAGAGCAAGTTTCAGCGGCCCCCATGACCAAGCAGATGCTCTACTATTCGGCCGGCTTGGGATTTTTACTCTCTCCGGGCGTTGCACTGGACCTGGCCTACAACTATTCCTCGACCGAGCAGACGGACTACAACCTCTACTACTTCGAATCTCCGAGCGGCATAAACGGCAGCGGCATCTACAATACCAAACTCAAGCGCCACTTCGCGGCCCTGAGCCTCAGCTTCCGCTTTTAGTTTCGCACGACATATCGCAACGGCAGAACCTCCCGTACCGGAAGTCCTGTCGTTTTTTATCCGGGACAGACCGGATTTCGGGCCAGAGAAGAAAACGCACCGACTTCAAAAACGCAAAACGAGCCATCGGCACCTTCGACCGACGGGGCAAAGCGGCCCCTCGCAGCGGGCAAATTCAAGATTTATCGGAGCGCAGTTGCGAATTTCTGCATAAATCGTTAATTTTGCCGACTAACCGACATACGCCGGCTCCGAAGCCGGTGACACGATTCCCGGAAGTTAAAAAATAAATAAGATATGGCAAAGGAACTTAAAGACGTAACCAAAGCCGAGGACAACTACTCGCAATGGTACAACGACCTGGTGGTCAAGGCTGGTCTAGCCGAAAATTCGGCCGTACGCGGCTGCATGGTAATCAAGCCTTACGGCTATGCCATCTGGGAGAAAATGCAGGCGGCCCTGGACAAGATGTTTAAGGACACGGGACACCAGAATGCCTACTTTCCGCTCTTCATCCCCAAGTCGTTCTTCTCGAAAGAGGCCGACCACGTGGAAGGCTTTGCCAAGGAGTGCGCCGTGGTCACCCACTACCGCCTGAAAAACGATCCCGAGGGCAAGGGCGTCGTGGTCGATCCCGATGCCAAACTCGAAGAGGAGCTGATCGTCCGTCCCACCTCGGAAACGATCATCTGGAACACTTACAAGGGCTGGATCCAGTCCTACCGCGACCTGCCGATCCTCTGCAACCAGTGGGCGAACGTCGTACGCTGGGAAATGCGCACCCGCCTGTTCCTGCGCACGGCGGAATTTCTCTGGCAGGAGGGCCACACGGCCCATGCCACGAAGGAGGAGGCCATCGAGGAGGCTACCCGGATGATCCACGTTTACCAGAAATTCGTCGAGGAGTGGATGGGCGTACCGGTAATCGTCGGTCACAAATCGCCGAACGAACGGTTCGCCGGTGCGGTCGATACCCTCACGATCGAAGCGCTGATGCAGGACGGCAAGGCCCTCCAGAGCGGCACGTCGCACTTCCTGGGCCAGAACTTCGCCAAGGCATTCGACGTACAATACATCAACAAGGAGGGCAAACTCGAATACGTATGGGCCACTTCCTGGGGTGTTTCGACCCGCCTGATGGGAGCGCTCATCATGGCTCACTCGGATAACAACGGTCTGGTGCTGCCTCCGAAACTCGCCCCGATTCAGGTCGTCCTGATACCTATTTATAAAGGAGAGGAGCAGATGCGACAGATCGTAGAACGTCTTCGCACCATCGCCGAAGAGCTCAAGTCGAAGGGACTCTCCGTGAAGATCGACGACCGCGACAACGTCCGCTCGGGCTTCAAGTTCGCCGAATACGAGCTCAAGGGCGTCCCCGTACGTCTGGCTCTCGGCCCCCGCGACTTGGAGAACGGCACGATCGAACTGGTCCGGCGCGATACGCTCGAAAAGGAAACCGTTTCCCAGGAGGGACTCACCGACCGGGTGGCGGCCCTGATGGACGAAATCCAGCAGAATATCTTCCGCAAGGCGCTCGACTACCGCAATTCGATGATTACCAAAGTGGACACGTGGGACGAATTCGTCGATGTGCTGGAGAACAAGGGCGGCTTCATCTCGGCCCACTGGGACGGGACGGTCGAAACCGAAGTGGCGATCAAGGACGCTACGAAAGCCACGATCCGCTGCATCCCGATAGATGCCGTCGAGGAGGAGGGCAAATGCGTATTCAGCAGCAAACCGTCGCATCGCCGCGTACTTTTCGCCCGCAGCTACTAAACGCTGTCGATACCGAATTATCACAACGAAGACGGATGCCATTCAGAGAAGTGTCCGTCTTCGTTTTTGCAGGAAACAGGTCATGAACTATCAGAACGATTCAGTCCGTCGGCAGGACCGCTTGCTCGACCAACCGGAGGCGACGGAGCTGTTGCGGCAGGGCGAATACGGCATACTCTGCATGCAGCGTCCTGAAGGCGGCGGCTACGGAGTGCCCCTCAACTATGTCTGGGACGAAGTCGACGCGATCTACATCCACTGTGCCCCGGAAGGACGCAAGTTGCACTGCCTCCGGGAATGCGACCGCGTCACCTTCTGCATCGTCGGCAAAACGCAGGTGCAGCCCTCGCGGTTTACGACCTTCTACGAAAGCATCCTGCTCGACTGCCGGGCCCGCACGGGGCTCACAGCGGAGGAGCGTCGGAGGGCCCTGAACCATTTGATCGGCAAATATTCCCCGGAGTACAAGACAATCGGCAGGCAATATGTCGAAAAGTCTTTCCTCCGGACAGAGATTATCCGGCTCGACATCCTGTCGTGGAGCGGAAAATGCAAGGATAACCTACATCCGGGTACGACACCACCCGGAGCAAACAGCAACCGGACATGAATCAACCCACGGAACGCACCCGAAAAATTTACCGGGCAACCTGGATCGGAATGGTCGTCAATATCGCCCTCTCCCTCCTGAAACTCGCGGCCGGCATCCTCGGCCGAAGCGGAGCCATGATCGCCGATGCCGTGCACTCGATATCGGACCTGGCGACCGATGTCATCGTGCTGATCTTCGCCCGGATCTCCTCCAAACCCGAAGACGCCGGCCACAACTACGGACACGGCAAGTACGAAACCCTGGCCTCCATCCTCATCAGCCTGACCCTGATCGCCGTCGGCGGAGGCATCCTGGCCGACAGCATCCGCAACATCCGTCTGGTATTGACCGGAGAAATAATCGGACGACCGGGCGCGATCGCCCTGATCGCCGCCGCAATTTCGATCGTCGCCAAAGAGGTCCTGTATCGCTATACCGTTCGTGTGGGACGTCAGACGGACAGTCCGAGCGTCGTAGCCAACGCCTGGCACCACCGCAGCGACGCACTTTCGTCGATCGGCACCCTGACAGGTATCGGGCTCGCCTATTTTCTGGGCGACAAGTGGCGCATCGCCGATCCGCTGGCGGCCCTCGTCGTTTCGGTCTTCATCTTCAAGATCGCATTCGACCTGCTGCGAAGCGGCCTCGGAGAACTGCTCGAACACGCCCTTCCCGCCGCAACCGAGCAGGAGATACTGAACATCCTGACCCACTCGAAGGAGGTGACCGAACCGCACCATCTGCGCACACGCCGTATCGGAGCCACCGTCGCCATCGAAGCCCATATCCGCGTCGATCCTCGGATGAGCGTGCTCCGCTCCCATCAACTGACCGTCGATATCGAACGCCGGCTCAAAGAGCGATTCGGCCCCAATACGCTCATTTCCATTCATGTAGAACCGATCGAAACTGAAAAACTTTCATCTTCGGACTCGGAGAAAGATAAAAATATCTGATAGATTTTATTTTTGGCATAGTTATTGTTAATTCATCGATACCCTGCCGGAAAAATAGAAATCTAAAAAGTTTGTTTTTTTGGATAATTATTTCTACCTTTCCGACACAAAAGATGCCGAAACGGGTATCCGGCGCATCAAAAAACAGAAACTTAACAACTTAAAAGATTGCCTATCGAAACATTCTACTCTTAATAACTAATTCAGGAGAAAAGAGTATGAACATTCAAGTATTAAGCGACCAGCACTTGCTTAATAATTATCGTTCGGGTGATCAGAGTGCCATTTCCAAATTGATCGAGCGCCACAAGCGTCGGGTTCGGGACTATATTTACATGATGGTCAAGGACAACGACGTAGCGGACGACATCTTCCAGGAAACATTCATCAAAGTCATACGCGTCATCGACGAAGGCCGCTACACCGACAACGGCAAGTTCCTTTCGTGGGTTCTGCGTATCGCGCACAACCAGGTGATCGACCACTTCCGCGCCTGCAAGCAGAACAAGCAGGTCAATGAAAGCGAAAGCGGCTACAACGTACTGGGATCGCTGCGTTTCGCGGAAAAGACGATCGAAGATGAATTGATCTCCTCGCAAATCGAAAGCGACGTGCGCAACCTGATCGAACTGCTTCCGGAGGAGCAGCGCGAGGTGGTGATGATGCGCTACTACTCCGGTATGAGTTTCAAGGAGATCGCCGAGCAAACCGGCGTAAGCATCAACACAGCGCTGGGACGCATGCGCTATGCACTTATCAACCTGCGGCGCATGATTAGGGAAAAAGAACTTATTTTATCTTAATCCGTATGCAATAAAGCCCGGAGGCCATCCGTTTCTTTAATGTAATGAACTAAAAAAGAAATACTAAAAGGCCTCCTATGACTGAAAACGACAAAACGGATACATCAAGGTCTATCTCCGACGAAGAACTGATGAAGAACGAAGTGATCGGCGACGATGCAGATCTGTATTATCTCGATTGCTATCTTTCGGACATTCTTGGAAAGGGATAATTTTAGGGTTAATTTTTGATGGGAGGAGGCGACAAGATATCTTGTCGCCTCCATTTTTTATACCGGTTTCATCCGACGACTACCGCCGGAGAGCCGCACGCCCACATCCTGTCACAACCCCTGCATCTCCTCGCGCGTGATATGCACCTCGACACCGCCCAGGGCATAGCATCCGATGTCGTAAGGATTATAGTAAAACGTAATGCCGTCCTCGGTCACTTCGAAATTCTCGGTCGTGGAAATGTATTCGGGAAAAAATCCCTGCGCCACCAGACCTTCGTCCCCCGTGACACCGAACTGTTCGTAAAGCTTGTTGCGGATCAACCCGATCAAAGCCTCCTGTCGTGCCGCATCGAACAAGTCGGACAAAGCCAGCTCATAACCGCCCGCAATGGAATAATTATGGCAATTGATGCTGTACATACCGTGCGCACCGCCCGTATAGTTCGAACTCGAAATCGTATAGACCAGCAACGTATCCACCACACGGGCCTCGGACTCGACCGCCATCTCCATTTCGGTTTCCCACTGGGGTACCGACTCATCCAGGGTACCGATATACTCGTCCATGAACTGCCCGATAGACCAATCGACAGCCTCCTGCACCCCGCCCTGGAAATGCTCCAGTCCGAAGAAATAGAGCATATTGGATTCCTGGATCGCCTGCAATGCCGGAGCTTCGTCGGCATTGGCGATCGAGGTAAAGGCATACTGGAAGCGACAGGGTATTCCGCCGCGTACCGCTACGGTATCCGTCACCACGATATCGAATTGCGGCATCACGGTCTGCCGGCGGCACGATCCGAAAGTCAATCCGGCAAAAACAAGAAAAAGGAGAATCACACGTTTCATACGAATCCGAAATTTTTTCTAAACAAGATATAACGAATGTCCCATGCAGAACCGCATATAATCGGGTTATGCCCAAGTACATCCTATCTTCTACAAATGTACATAAAAAGACGGACGAACAAACGGCCCGAGAAAAAAACAACAGTTTTCACGAAAAAAAATTTGTAAATTCAAAACATCGTATTACCTTTGCAACACCAAATTTCAACGGTGGATTCATCTAAGGGTTAGGATACGTGCCTCTCACGCACGACATAGGGGTTCGAATCCCCTATCCACTACCAAGAGCGACTGTAATAGTCGCTTTTTTTATTACTGACTCTCCGGAGCAACGGGACAAGGGGAGGAGAACCCCATTCGAACAAACGGAGCAGCGAGACCCGGACGAACTCCGTTCGAGCCGCCGAGTCGTGACGTTTGAAGACAGGCGAAGCGAAATCAATTCCCTATCCACTACCGAAAACAACTGTAACAGGTCACTTTTTATTTTGCACTCCACGGCTCCGGTACAAAGACCGGGAATCCCGATTCGAACCGGATGCGCAACGGAGCAATGCAAAGACCGTTTATCTCGACGCAAGGCAGCGACTCCCGATATAGAAGAAGCACACCTTGCCGTCCTTCGCCCACAACTCCTGCCCAAAAGTCGCCGAAATTAAAAACATTCCGAAATCCGATCGGCAAAAATCATAAATTTAAGATTAATGACCTGCACAAGCAATATTTCAGTTCAAACCGCTATCTTTGCAAGCGGATTAAATACATAATATATTTTTCGCATGCCCACCGTTTCGGTCATTGTTCCCAACTACTGTCATGCTCCCTATCTCGAGCAGCGTATCGAAAGTATTCTGCAACAAACGTTTCAGGACTTCGAACTGATTCTGCTCGACGATTGTTCGACAGACGGCAGCCGTGAAATTCTCGAACGATACCGCAATCACCCCAAAGTTTCCGGCATTTTCTATAATGAACGGAACAGCGGATCACCTTTCAAACAGTGGAAAAAGGGGTTGTCGAAAGCCACGGGCGATTACGTGTGGATCGCCGAAAGCGACGACTTTTCCTCTCCCTGTTTTCTGGAACGGTGCGTCCGGATTCTCGACACCCGTCCGGATTGCAGCATAGTTTTCACCAGCAGCTATATCGTCGATTCCCACTCCCGGACCATACGGGAGGAGGCGCCCGTCAAATATCCCAAACACAAACAGATCCGATTCGGCAGCCGTTTCTTCCTCTACCGTTTTCTCTGCCCGAGGAACACCATCTACAACGCAGGAATGGCACTGGTGCGGCGCAGTGCGCTCCCTGCGGACGACAATTACACCCAATACCGTTATTGCGGCGACTGGCTGTTCTGGATACAGATCGTATCGGGGGGGGGAAATGTCGTCTATCTTGCCGAACCCCTCAACTACTACCGGGTACATGACAGCAACACCACCGCAGAATCGATCGTCACGGGACGCAAGCACATCGAAACGCTCCGCATCCTCGAAGAAACCTTCCGACTCATAGACCCGCCCCTGATCTGCCGCCTCTCGATCGCGGGCAAACACCTGCTGCGGATCCGCAAAGCCGCCGGCAGCCACTGGAACGAGGAGCCCTATCTCTCGGTCCGCCTCGCCTGGCGGGAGCGCTACCGTCATCATCCCCGGATGATAATGTTCTGGCACAAGGTATTCAAAGATCTTCCCCGCAGTTTCTCCCGCTAAATTCGCCGGGAATCGATCCGGCAACGACCGGACAGCCCTCTAAAAATACCGCATTGGAGCGATACTTCCCATTTCCGGATGCAAATTGCACCGGAAATGGGAAAAAAGAGTTATTTTTGTAAGGTTTAACCTTTACCCCGACACAAATGCTCATCACCGTCATCGTTCCGATTTACAACATGGAAGCCTACTTGTGCACCAGCCTGGACCGCCTGTTGCAGCAAAGTTTCCAGGATTACGAAATCCTGCTCATCGACGACGGCAGCAAGGACTCCTCGGGCGAAATCTGCGACCGCTATGCCAGGGAACACTCCCGGATCCGGGTCGTCCACAAACCCAACGGAGGATTGAGCACGGCCCGCAACGCGGGTATCGAACACGCCCGGGGCGAATACCTGACCTTCTGCGATCCCGACGACTGGGTCGATGCAGACTACCTGCAACAATTCGTCGAAGCAGGCATGGACGAACATACGCTGCCCGTGACAGGCATCCTGCAACACCGGGAAGGCAAATCGGACCGGCGGGT